>Ga0307513_10003210_pt1 | contig 22302 bp, 17 predicted proteins | sample 15_EM_MG_FD_202174 | JGI IMG/M metagenome (GOLD analysis project Ga0307513, IMG submission 202174) | Populus trichocarpa ectomycorrhiza microbial communities from riparian zone in the Pacific Northwest, United States - 15_EM | ecosystem: Host-associated > Plants > Roots > Unclassified | place... | reverse complement strand
GGGTCCTCGTCTGTCTGTTGGGGGGGGGGGGGGGGGCCAGGTATCTGATGGAGATATTTTTTGTGGATAGGTTTTGTGATAAACGGAAAGAAGGTGTACGGGAGCTGAAACAGGTATGAACAGGGCGTTGAGAGGGGAGGGAGAGGGAGGTTCAAGGAAAGGCCGGAGGAACTTCTAGCAGAATCGGTGAAGGCGTAAAACCCTAAACTTCAGGAAAGCGGATAAACAATAAAAACCCGGACTAGGCATGAGCAATTTCGCATGATGCCTAAACGCTTGAGTCAGATCGGACAGGGGACATGAGTGGTTGGGTATTCAGACCTATTAATCATACCTATTGAGCTAGTAGGGAAACAGGAAAAAAGTACTAAAAGCGCAACTGTGGACTCAGTCTGTGTGCTTGGTTTGTTTTCGAGGGTGGGAAATATCGTTGAGCAACATTCAATCTCGTGCGATACTTTGCTGCTGCGTCTTAAGTTGGATTGGCCCACATTTATCATTTCAATCTTCAAAGCATGTTCTTCGGTGCACTTGACCAAAGTATCAGGGTGCGATTTGTCCCTTCCAATCGAGCGGTATGTGTATGATCGCAGACTGGTTTGGCTTGGGGGGGAAGTAAGACTGTTGATGTTGGAGGAAGTAGAACAGGTGTTGGGGGTATTTTATCTGGATGAGGACCGGGCGACCCGGTAAATATCATATCGGAAAAGCCCTTTAAGACAATCCCAATTTCTATCCAGACCGCACAGGTAAATGAGGTAGAGCACTTAGCGACTACTGTAGTTTCGCTTAGGCTATGTAGTTCTATATTATCTTACTATATGGCTGGGATGAGCGCACAAACCACCACTTCCCTGCAAAATTGCAAAGAACCTCTCTAGCCCAACATGCCCCTCTTATTTGTTGCCTTTTAAACACATCCGCCCTCTAGTAAAGTAAAGTGAGGTATAGGTAGTGTCTAGCAAAGGATATAAACCCCCGCGATACTGTACTCACTTGGCACCTCAATCAATATTTGATTGCGATATTGGATGATCAGATCGCACTTCTCAAAATAGTGACACTGTGTATATAGAAGTAAGATAAAGTCCGAAATCCCAACCAGCCCTTACCCCAAAGAATTCCCCACTCTTTTTCCAACTGTAACGTGGATGGGACTAACAATCCAATCCAGTTCTCGCTAGCTTATTCGTTTACCAACCGTAGACAGCACTACATGTACAGAGTCCTTTTTTGGGCACTCAAAACCTCTTCGCGATGGTCCATATTATTTGTTGCCCTGTTGGAAACGAAGCCATCCTGAACCCATCCAAATTCCATCAAACTAAGGTTTAATGACACGCTAGGAAGTCGGAGTTGCCTCTCCCAGTAAAGTCTGTTGTATCATATTTCTCGTTTTATTTATCCTAACCCAGGGCAGAAGGGGAACCATTTAGCTATTTTTTCCCTTTAACCCAAAGAGGGAAACTTTGAAGGTTCCACAAGTCCAAGTGGCACAGTATTATTCTCAATTGTCACTATTTTTATCGTATGATACATATCATACTTAACACTTGAAATCAACCGGTAGCGAACTAAACAACCATTCGCAAAAGTTTTCAACCGTGACCACATATTTTGAGGGACGTGGTTTTACAGGAATTCCCAGAACGTGGTATTCTTTAATCTTATACATTTGCGATCTTCAATTGGGGGAGAAAAATCCGAGTTTCAGACTGATGACTGCTTATGTATCTAGAGCGGCATGTGTTCAAATAGTTAACATAATACGCATCAAGTGGAGAGAGCTATCAGGCTTAGCCCGGTTTCATGGCGGGGGCTAGGGAACTGGGATAATCGCTCTGGTCAGCGGCCTTAAGAAAATGACTATCATAATAAATTCATTACTTCATGAAACCATTCAAATCTAGCTCGTTACAACACAATAGTTCAATCTCTAGGGGAAAAACAAATGAAAAACCTGTCCGGTTCGCTTTTTGAACTAGGAGGCGGTCTACCCGTTCACATTCTATCACCCGCAACACCACACCAGCCCAACTAAAAACCTTTGGCGCCTCCCAACTCTAGACAACCAACTCCTCCCTTTGCCCCTTAACCAATATCATCGCAACGTGATCGTTCATCATCTGCACCGCGACATCCAGCGCAGTCCTATTCAGGAAATCACTAATCCTCGTCTTCGCCCCTCTCTTCAACAAGCAACCTACGAGCCTCGCATTGCCAGACTTCGCCGTCAAATGCAACGGCGTCTGCCCGGCCCGATCCTGTCCCGTGACATCCCCGCCAGCATCCAACAGCGATTCCACGGCAGACAAATGCGAGTGCTGCGCCGCAAGATGCAACGCAGTCTGGCGGTTCGAATCCACATCGTGAATGTTCGCACCGGCCCTTATAAACCTCACAACGGTGAGGCTGGAGGATACGGCCGAGAGATGCAGTGGGGTGCGCTGGTCGTTGTCGCGCACGTGCACGTCCGCTCCGTGGTCTAGCAGTAAACGGACGGACTCATCTTTTCCGTACTTCGCCGCGAGGTGCAGTGCTGTTCGCCCGTTGCAGTCGCGGAGGTGTACCGCGGACGGGTTCCTTTCGAGGAGGATTTTCATCGCCGGGGGGCTGCTCATCTGTGTTGCTTCGTGCAACGCTGTCCTGCCATTGAAGTCCTGGGTACTTGCATCCGCACCGCCGTCTAGCAGCAGTGACAAGATCCGCGCCGCTTCGTTCTGCCGCTCGTTATGCGTTGCCAAGTGCAACGCTGTCCTCCCCAGCTGCTCGCGATCCGATATCCGTGCCCCGTGTTCCAGCAGGATTTTCACCATTGCTGCGTTTCCCAGAAACGCCGATCGGTGGAGGACCGTCCACCCGAGTGTTTCCCTGACGGAGTAATTCGCGCCTTTTTCCATTAGGAATTTCACCATCGAGGCATTCCCATGGGCGGCCGCCCAGGACAATGCGAGAACACCATACTTCCCTTTGGTAGCAAGGGACAGGAGCACCGGGCTCAGTAAATTCGCGGCGCGAACATTCGTTTGGAGAAACGAGTTTAGGTCTTTCGGGTTGAGATTCTCGGCTATCAAGAGGTAGAGTTCGTTGGGCAAATCAATGAGCGGCATTTTGTGATATCTACCGAGCGAGTGGCGGACCGAGCGCAGGTGTGCGCGGGCGTTCTGATGGTCTGGGCTGACCGACTGGTTGGTCGACGAGACAGATTGCTGAACGAACGACTGAGTTTTGCAGGAAGGGCAAGATCTTTAACTAGAATTCCCAAATTCTCCCAAGCCGCCGGTCAGTACCACTCCTCCCCCTATAATCAGGGGGGGAGCGGCGGCCTTATACAGGATCCGCTGGCGGATATGCCCGGAACCCGAGTATGTACCTCGCCCCTGAACGGCGCTTTCAAAAAAAAAAAAGACTATTTCCGATGCATAACGAGCACTCTGCACGTTTTTACGTACCACTTGTTTTACCCGATATGGTTGGGGGACTGAGGTTGGAATGCAGATAGAATAGCCAAAATTATTTTTATTTTTATTTTTATTTTTATTTTTAATCAACAATTAATCCAATGATTCGCCCTTCCCGTTGACGAAAACGGCCCGTTCCGGGAAGAAGACGTTTGTTGACCTTTTTTTTCTTCTTTTTTTCCCCCCTTTCTATGCACGTTGCAAGGGATCCCCGCGCTTAGGCGGGAAGGAATGTCTCATTTCGAATGGGAAGCTTACGCCATTCCCGGAAACGGAGAGATACGGGTCACTGGATGTCACTCGTGCAATTTAAATCCCTGCCTATCTCACCTGACGTTTGTGCTGTTTTGATCTCACAAGCGCGCAACAGGGGGTTTGCGAATTGTTTAGTAAAAAGGGAGAAAGAGAAGAAAAAAAGTAAAAAAAGAGGAGAAATATCTTCCCCGCATTAATGCCTCTCCGGTATTTGGGTTCTCATCTGCCGGGACTATTCTCGCCCCCTTACTTCTGCCGAGACGGACGCCGAGAGAAACGACATGGGGGAGGGGGGAGGAATTCCAGGGTGCCGCCTTCTTTGCCGTGGGCTCGTCAGAGGTGGATAAGAAGACTGTCTCCCGCATCAGAGAAATCGCGGATAACAGGGGGTGGGATATGGCTGAGGTTGCGTTTTTCCTGGATTTTGGGTAAGGGTACCACGCCGATTGTGGGAATGGCGAGGCTGGAGAGGGTGGAGGATATGGTAGGGCCGAAGGGGAAAGGTTTAGGTGAGAGTGATGTAAAGTACATGGAGGAGTTGTACGTCCCCAGGGAGATCTCGGGACTTTAGTTTGGCGGGTTGTTGCCAGTCGCATAGTTCGTCGATCTGTGATTACGCATATTGACCTCTTGGGGACAATAACCCCAGGAGGTACATGTGGATACCCCGGAATCCAGTGGGGTATGCTCGGGCGCAAATTCAAGATCTGGAAAGAGTGGCCTCGATATCTATACGCCGCAACCATAAATTTTGTTTGTCACTTCTTCCGGATCTTTAATTTGCGCCCGAGTATACAAGCAATTGGATGATCGGAACTTTACTTTTCCTTGCCCATTGTCTTCACTATTCTCTTGTGGACAACGCTAGATTTCACTACTCATTTATCGATATTTCTGCATGTTCTCCAGGACCGGTACTGTACATAACTTACAGTCGCATTGGGCGGATATGGCGTTTTGTGGAGTGCGTTGGTAGTAATATAGTGCGTATTTCATATTCTGTATTGCGCATTCGACCTCCCGAAGTAGCCCCCGACCGCTAGGGGCGGTCCGGGCTTCTCGTGTAGTCGGGCCCACCAAGTGTCATTCGCAATATCTATCACTAGCAAAGCATCTCGGCCCTAGGCGTCGGGTCTTTGGGAAATACAGCACGAAAACTAAAGCTATCACCAAATCCTAGCGAATTCTGGCTCGTGTTCCATGGTATCATGGTCACATTAGCATACTTCTACACGTTTCATGAAAAACATCCGAGTCCCCTTAGTGCCATCACGTGCCCCCGATGTCGCCTCCGCTGCTCATATCTCCTGTCGATAGCCCCACCGCCCTCCAACACCCGTACCGTTCTCCTGTGCTCAGACCTTACAGCATGATCCGGCAGTGCACCCCCTCCAACATCCTGGGCGTTAACGTCCACTCCCTCCCATTCCGCTAGAAACCGCACAACACCTAAGTGCCCACTAATCGCTGCAAGGTGCAGAGGTGTGCGGGAGAGGCAAATGACTTGGCTGGGGCCTGGGCCTTGGGCTAGGCCGCCACTCAGGTTAACATTTGCACCGCCCTCCTCTAGCAACAACCTCACCATAGCCAGATCCCCCTTCCGCGCAGCCCAGCAAAGCGGAGTCTCTCCATTTGGGCACCGCGCATCGACATCTGTATCATTCCTTCGCAATAGACACCGCAGCACTTCTGGAGTACCCTCCCGAACAGCAAGATGCAGAACAAAGACCTTTTGAGCGTCCTCCACGACACCAAGATCGACCCGCTTATCCTCGCACAAAGTTTCCACGACATCCACAAAACCCTTCCGCACGGCGCATATCAACGCCGGCACATAATGATTTCGACGGTCACGTGGGCTCGGTGCCCTGGGCAGGAATGCCAGAAGTACTCTAATTGCGCGAGCATTACCAGCTGCGGCCGCTCGATAAAGAAGCGGTACAAGACTCCCCGCGAATGGCGTTATAGGGTTCATCCCGCAGCGCAATAGCGTCTCTAGTGCAGGCACTTTCCCTTCCCCGTTGAATAGCCACCTCTCAAAATCACCACTGGCCCGCCAGTCGAAGCACGCCAGGATACCCCATTTTAGCATTTTCTCCACTATGTATTCGTCGCCCCGGGTGGCGACAGAAAGTAGTGCCCTGGGGCCGTATCTGAGCGCGGCTCCGCGCCCGCTTAAGGGGAAGGAGTAGAGCGTTCGAGTTAGGTGGTAGTTTAGGTGGTGGCATGAGAGGACGAGTGAGTTTACCGAGCAGATATCGAGGGTGGATACTATCTCGAGGAGGATTTCAGGAGGGAGAGCTAGGAGGGGCATCTTGGCGGCGGGGCGGGGAGGCTGAAGATTTGGTGTGATGATAGAAGGTGGGTTGAGGTGTCGTCACGGAGAGCTCCTATCGCGGCTGATGGCTTGGCGACTTGACTGCTCACCATTGGCATCTATGGGTAATTTCATTGGTGAGTCCAAATCAAAGTCGAATAATAGGCTATTATAATAGGTGGGGTTGGTTGGCTCGGCGCATTGATGGCTAGGCCAAGAAGCGCCCTATAAAGAGTTTAGTAAGGATATACCCGAGGACTTTTCCTTCTCCCCCTAAGCGGGTATTTACCCGCCTAGACCATGCCCCGCCTTTGAATACTTCTCAGGAGACAGCAAATAACCCTGCGACAGATCCCTAAAGTGAAATATGGAACTAAAAACCTAAGATATTTATTGAAGCAGAGCCGGCAAAAAGGTATGTGGTTTTCATGCTGCTAGAGGGGAAGAGGAGAAGATGAATGGGTTTGTCAGAAGATTAATTAAGATTAGTGCGATCGCTATGCTATACTTGAGTAATTTCGAAGAGCTTTTTGTATAATACAGTTTATATGATAATTTGATCAGATGGATGGAGAAAAACTTTGTTGGTCGTAACCCAAATGACGCAAATGGACCGCGGCTGCTAAATCTACCCATCCTCTCTAAACCTTCTATTACATCTCTATCTGCTTGTAGTATACTAAACCTACTCTAGAGGTTCCTTATATTAACTTTACCCACCCACATGATGGTGCGATCTAGGCGCAAACGGCCTTCACGAATTGGCATAGTGCCTTCTACCAATGCAGACAAAGGCCCCATATGCCCAACCACGCCAACGCTCTGGTAGTCAAACATCCGTCTGACCGCCGAATGCCTAGATCAACTTAGTGTCTTTCCGAGCTACCATCGCACCTTTAAAGCCTAAAAGAACCTTGGAGCAAGCTGGTTGGCCTGGGACATTGCCGGACCATGGCTAACTATGGTTAGAGGGTGGGCGCCTGTAGGTTTTTTGTGGCGTGCGCCTACCGCGAAATCTTGTGCAATTTTTCATAGCGGTGGCGCTGTGGAGTAAGATAAACGTCTGAAGTAAAGATTCGATTAATGGGTGTTCGTAGACCCATTGCGCTGTGCCCCCTTTTTGTTAGCTTCAAGGCCTTACCATTTCATCCTAATGCATTCGCAGCGGGTCTATGTGGTCACTTCTACCTTCCTTCCTTCCCTCGAGCGTCATCCATCCCTTAGCTCACCTGGCTCTGGTCCCACGCTATCGAGATAACCCCTCTTCCTATTTCTACAGTCACTAGAATCTCTACCCACCCATCTCTAAATACCCGTGCGGATTTTTACTCCCCTATTCTGTCTCAACATTACTAGTCACCCTATCTCCTTTGCCCTTCTTCGCGGAGCTTGGTCCGTTGCGCCCGCAGGCGCTCATCACACATTCTCACTCGGCCAACCATAGGGTTCCAGGGGTAAGTTTACACAGCGTACCTGTATGATACAAATTTGACTGCAGCACCGCAGACAGGAATATTATAGGTCCATCTTGGCACTTCCTTAGTAGCACCCTCTTGTGCACAATCCTCCTCATATGCTTTATCATTCAGCCCTTTGTCCGGCCATCCTCAAAGCTCTGAAAATCCGCCATCTAAAATCCACTTTTTTAAGGGACCTTAGTTCGGCGACCTTTGTGGCGCGGGATCCTATAGAAAAGACGTCATCACCCCGGAATAAGATCTTATGGCGCAAGATACGGTTTTCCTGTATTGTACCCTCTGGATGTAATTTCCAGTAAGGTACTAGCTATCTACAATACTGCAACGAGCAGTATCCTTCGGGCACTAGTTGCTACCAACGGTACCAAAGATATTTAGTTTTTATCACAAGATAGATTGCTTGGAGAGTGCTAAGTATCACCGACATCGTTTATCTGCAAACAGTCTACTTATAGCCCGTTACTACTGTAGTTCTTTTGTAGATACCGCTAGCCAAGCCCTAACAACCATTACCCTATGAACTACCCATGTTAGAAAAGCACAGCTGAAAATCATAACAGATCACTCTCCACCCATTTAAGACTCCCTACTCTCTCAATTCTCATCCGAGCATTTACACCCCTCCATCAAGACCTCGTAGGCATCCCTCAACTCCCTCCTCAAACACTCCCACTCCCTCACCTCCCCCTCCTCATCCGTCTCCTCCTCCTCCCAACTCCTCTCGCTATCCCCAACACTAAGGATACTCCTCACCTCACCCTCCTCACCCCCCTCCAATTCCTTAAAACGCGCCTCACGAAGGCGCACTTCGTGAACTAGCATCATCGCATCCCACACATCTAAATCCCCTACCACCCCTTCCTCAAAGCTCTCCTCGTGACGAGCACGTATACTCACAGGGCAAGCCTTCTCAAATGCATCCCATGCTTCCCGGAACCTATTCAGTGAGACTGGGCATGGAGTCACGTCGCATTTCGAAGATGCGTGCTTGGCATTAAGGCAGAGCAGGCATATGCGCTGTTGACAAGCGTAACATTGCCCGACGAGGAGGTCTCGGGTTGGCTGGGAGACGGTGGCGGGGAGGGCTGTGCGAGTCCTAGTGTTTTGCACTAGGAGGGGGATCTCGACAAAGAATTTTGTAGGGCATTGTTGGTTCGGGCAGGGGAATTCGCCGGGGGAAAAGGTCAGGTTTAGGTGTAGTGGTGAGAATTGGTAAGGCATTGGAGATGTTTGCCTTTGTGTGTATGCTTGCAATCAGCAGTGGTGGTGATAACGGTGGGATGTCGAGGAAGGGATTGCTAACGCTAGTTTATATCTGGGTTGGAAGAGTAATTGTAGGAGTTTTGATGTATCCATTACTTTTTGAGTTGGTGGCTAGCTTTCAAACAGTTCAATGAATAGCATACTATTCACGCCTTTGTATGTACCGACTTGGTGCAATCTTGATATCTCCCATAGTCTACCTACCGGCACTCCACAGTGTTACCACTCTAAACAGCACCTGCATCACTTCTATGTATGTCTTGTAACGCCGTGAAACCCTCAATATAGAATTTCCATCTCGGCAATACTCTGGAAAGACTGTGACATGAACTAAACTGCGGCTAAGAAAACTTCCCTGCTTTCAACATTCAAAAATCCAAAAAACCCCCTAGTATTCAAGGCCCTCAACTACCCGGTTCAAAAATCAGAGAACCATCCCTACTGAAGCTCGCGCCGGGAGGTATGCCGGTTCGGGGGGGGGGGTATGTCGGGAAGAGACATACACGGTGTGCGCTGGAACTAGAATTAACATTTGACGTCATTCTGAGTACTGAAGTATACTTCCCCTGCGTATCTGCGTTCCCGACATACCCCCCAAACCGACATACCCCCCGGCGCGAGTATATCCCCATCCAACGCTTACTCAGTACAAAGACAAGGGCTATGTTTTCCAATATTATTATGTATGATCCAGATTTATGGGTGACCAGTAGCCAGCCAAGTGACCTTGGCCCCTTCCTTCATTCCCTCCACAGACCCGCCACACAGCACATTACGGCGCCCGAGTGCCAAACCGTATCATAAACGTAGGCAAGGCCCCCTTCTTGCCACACCAACCGGGAAACCAAAAAGCAAGTCTCTGAGCGGCTGCCGTAGACTGCCGCCGGCCCCGGTAATTCAACTATCACAATGCCAATTAACTTAGTCCTTAACAAGAAGGACAACTACATCCCAAATCAGACGCTTTCTAACTAGCTACTTTACGGTAATCGATAATCTTATACAATCTCAACAACAAAAGAACCGTGACCCTCCCCAGTTTTCAATACAAAAGACCAATTTTCAAATGCACTAGTCTAAAAACCAAGTGTGAGAAACATTCAGCGTTTTTTCACTTTCATTTTGATAGAGAGTTTAACTCAAAGATTCACATAGTACAATCTCAGGCTATAGGAGTGGTTGCTCTACAAAATCTGAAAGTCTGAGCTCTGAGGGGGAGGTCGAAATCCACCCCAAGATGGACAATTTGTATGGGGTTTGGCATAGCACGAAGCGGGCTAGCTTCGTGTTTCTGTATCACTACTCGGGGCACTGAATAAAAACCTTGGGGGCAGGTTTCTTTTATTGCCAAGTCCCTAAATCGTGCTGTCTTAGAAGTATCTTACCGGTAACTTACGGTAATTATCGATGAAATTTCCCAAAGCATGTTATTGCTTTCTTATCACATATCGTAGCTAGGTGTCTGCGTTGACAAAAGGTCATTTTTCCTCAGGCCCAGCCAAGTTTGCACTAGCCTAGTAGGTTAGGGGAAACAACCGACACCAACCGAATCTGATGTTAGCCACTAGACCCCTAGCGCACCGTTCTCTGTCCCCCTGCCATTGTCGTCCACCTCACTGCGTTATTGCGCTTGAGTACAATTCTGAATTTACCTATGAAAGCCGTAACGACTTGAAGACATAGGTTACGAATAAGCGAAAGTACTTACGACATTCCTGGTACTATACGTATGGATGTATGTGAATTCACCCCCATATCTATGGGAAATAATTAAATTTACCATGGCAATATACATATATCGTCTAAAAGTTCTCGAGCTTGCATGTGCGCTGGACATCTGGTGGTAGCTGGGACTCCGCGGGGTGGTAAACAGCTTGAGGGGGAAAAGGAAAAGCAATAGAGAGTTAGAAATCCATACCTACATAATCATAGAAAGTAAAAGCCATCCAATCGATCAGACCGATCCCAAGAACAGAATAAAAAAGAAAAAGGGAAAGAAAAAGAACTCCGTTGCCAAAGAAAGACAATGATATAACTACCGTAAAAACTTGAATAATTGGACGGTGTGCTATGTCGTTGGACTTTCCTCTCCTAGTAAGGTCAAGAAATTTTGTTTTTTTCTGTCTGGGAGGGGGGAAAGGGGCAGTGTTTTTGGTGTGTTTTTCGCCCCCTTTCCAGAGAAGGGAATTCTGGACTTCATAGCACACCGTCCAATTATTCAAGTTTTCGGTGCTCATACCACTCATCGAAGTTCAGCATTCCGATTTGAATCCCAACATCCCCAAACCATTCCCGGACGTTTACATTCCGGGGTCTTCGTGTGCTGTGGGGGTGCTCCGGTTGCCGACGTAGGAGCTGAGGCGGTAGAGCAGTGACCGAAAAAGAAGAACTTCCGGCATTTTTCCGTTGGTGCTGGTGGTGGCGAAGGAGTGCTCGTCGGCGCAACTGGAGGGTTCGTGACTGGGGAAGGGTCTAGACAACCGCCGAACCAGCCGTAGTGCGTGCAGGTTTTGGTTGGGGTGGTGGAAGTGCTGGTTCTTGTGGCGGTTTTAGTGATAATGGTGGTTATGGTGGGGGTTGTGATTGCGGTTGAGGATGTAGTCGCGGTGGTGGTTGTGGTGGTTGGGCTTGGGTCGAGGCAGTTGCCGAACCACCCGTAATGAGTGCATGTTGTTGTAGGCTTAGTTTTCGTGGATGTGGATGTTGTCGTGACTACGGTTGTGGTTGTTTTCTCGTCGAGACAGCCCCACCACCCGGGCGTTTTGCAAGTGCTAGTGGAAGTAGTCGTCGGTACACTCGTGGTGGTAGTTGTGGTCTTATTCCCGTCGATGAATTTCCAATTGTAACAGTCCACGCAGCTAGGATCATAGGTGCATTGAGGGACATGATCGTACTTCTCAATGATATCTTTAATCACGGATTGGATTTTGTGATAGCCAAGACCCATCCTCCAGCCAAGGTCGGTGATGACATCGTACACACACTCATATCCACCATGGCATCGGGTCTCCAAAGCATATCCTGCAATCGAGCATCCAGCTGTCGGCCCGTTACACGTTCCCATGTATATAGGATCCGCGGTATTCCCAAAGTGAAAAACAGCCATACCATCGGCATGCCGTGGGTTATCACTTGGAGGTTTCGGCAACCCGATCCGTTGAGCTGGCAAGGCCTCGCCAACAGCTTCAAATGTAACTACTGGAAGCCCGTATGTCTGGCCGAGCAGCGAAGAAACGGATCCACCAAGCGAGTGGCCGACGAGCCAGACATTAGCATCGGGGTACATAGTCGTCACATTTGTGTATAGATTCAGGGCTGCACGGTAGTAACGATTCTCGGCTAAGAGGGAATCCTTGAGGCACACGGAATCGCAGGTATAAGCTGTTCCCGAAAAACAATCACAAACAGTCTTCCACCAGTACGAAACCCTCGCACAGCAGCACGAGAAAAAAAGGTTGTCGTTGATCTTATCATTTGTGGTCGTTTCCGCCCCATCAAAAACAGCCGGTGATGTGCCCTTAAGCCCAACGATAACCGTCGTATTGGCTTCGTCTGCAAATATGTGACCACGAAGCCCGTCTCCTTCCCATCCAAAATCACTTGTCAGGTTATAGGATTGTCCAATATCTAACCAATCCTCGGTGCCCTCGGCCTCAATGTACGCATCCGCTGCAATATGAGCTAGATTCAACACTGTTCTTTTGTCGGTTATGTTAGGCATCGGAATGATTTCAGTGGTCCAGTCATCATCCGAGAATGTTCTGGGGTTGTGGGCTCGGTGGGCGTAAAGCATATCCTCAATCGTTTCTCTGGACCGATCCACCAAACGCGTGATGGGCCGAGAACCAGAAGACAGGCGATGCTGGGGACGAGACCGGAGCTGGGGATCATCCTCGGTGGCAATAAGAGTATCCGGGTGGATGTCTAACCGTCGGAGCTGATAAGGATAACTGCGGTAAAAGTTAGTGGAACCGAACCCAGCCCTTCCAAAAGAATATTTCTCACCGATCGGCTCCATGGTGAAGGACATGGCGTAAAGACTATGAGGGTAAGTTTGCGGTTCCAAGCTCGGGTAAGCTTCCAGGGGGACAAAGGGCACTTACAAACATAATATCAACGCCCCCCCCTCCAGTACCAGGCCCCTTAGGAGCTTCACCACCTCCCAGTACCGGCCCAGGCCCTAACACATCACCGGGACGTATAGGTGCTAGGGCTGCCGGAGGGAGAGTATCCGGCGTAGCTACTACTGCGGATAAGGGCAAGAGCGCGAAGAGGGACAACAGTAATTTTGCTGTTATACGGCCTGCATCGGAGCATGGCCCTGTAGACTTGGAGAAAGCGACCATCATGCAAAAGGTGAGGAAAGTGCTAGACTAAGTGGTGGACGGCGAGAGTGAGGGAAGGGAAGGGACCTCGTCATTAACTGTCTCTCAAAGCCTTGGCGCATGACATAATCTTCTTGGGATCGAAGAGGATTGGGCGAGATGGGCTGTGCCAAGTACTCGGGTATGGTCAAAAAGGGCGGAAAAAAAGATCAGCAAGATCCGGTGGGGTTGTGAGAGAACAGGTTGCAACAGTGAAAAAATTCTTGCCTTGGCAGACACCTCAAATCCAGACTGAAGGAATTAATGGAGGTCTGGTTCATGCGGAGGGAAAGATGCCGTCGTACAAGCACCGCAAGGACACCACTATGAGCCGAACTGTCGTCCCAAGAAAGACCCTGGTCAGTCGCGGATAGGAAAACTGAGATGTGTTCGGTATTTGATGTATATGACAAGTGTGTTCGCAAAGGAGTGTAAGGTGATGCTAAGAAGTGATCCAGAGAAAGGAAGGCAGCTCAAACTAAATACAGTTTTTGGGGTGGCCCGCACAGAGGGCTCCTACTACACAACACCAGTCACCGCCACGTGGTCTGTTCAATAGCGCTGCTTACACCTACAAGTGCGCCCTAACCTAACATATCACGATGGGGTTACTTCATCAGTCCCCCCAATCTCATCGTACATTCTCTTATGTCCATCTGTAGAGAAAAAGAAAGAAAGAAAAAAACAGTTTTAAACAAGTAAAAAGCTAAGAGCCTGTTTGGTTACAGCGGTTCCGTTCCGTTCACCGATGCAAAAGGTCCATTTCCTTCAGTGAACACTCTTTTACAGTGGAAACGGTCGGAACGGAACCGTCGTAACCAAACAGGCTCTAAACATCTCCGCCTCGTAGACAAGCTACATAGAAAGTGACAACATATCCCTTCGTTCGTACTCCGAATTTCACGGAAGATTGGTGTGCCGTAGGGCAGAGAGCGACGCACGATTAATCATTCTTGCAACATACTAGGGAACACACCATGCAATAAAAGAAGGACTAAACAAACAAACCAAACTCAAAAGTAATAAGGAATTAAATGCTAGAGATGCCTATTCTGGAGTTATCCCTTGGGTTGGCACTTACTCACTTTCATAAGTGTGATAGGGGATACCTTGCTCAGTGCGGGTAGTGTAGTGCTCAGAATACCACAAGGTGGGTGCTACTCAGAACGGCCATGGCATAAACAAGAAATTCCGCGTATATTTTCTCCCGACTACCTGAGTAAGTTAGTGCTGCGCATTGTGATTTCGTCACCTTGCCTTTTTCTCCCACTTCATAACTCTTAGTAATCTTCTCTAGTGACCATTCTGCCTATAGCTAACACTTGAGTTAAGTGCAGTACTAGTTTCCTTTGTGTGAATATGAACGAAGAAATTAAGGAAATTCTGGTAATTCGCTCATTCCAATCCTTTGGTGAGCCCATCCACTTTAATGGTGTCAGTCCTAACAGATGAGATATTCACATCTCTGTCCCTGACCAACTTGTGTAACTAGAAATAATTCACAATTACATACCAGGATGTAGGGTTAAACTGCCGATTCATCAGACTTGTTATACATGCCTGATTCTCATTAAATATAGATATTAAAAGTCTTCCTTTCTCGTCCTCTTTAGTTTCATTTCCTAACCTGTAAAGCTCCTTCTACAGCTTCTGTAGCCAAATAGCTTATACAACAGCTAGTGCCATGGCATTGAATTCTGCATTCGTGGTTGATTTGGCTACGGTGTTCTGGCTTTTAGCTCTGGTAATGAGCAAGAGTTCCATTGTAATCAAGAACCTCAAAAGTAGAGTTGGTTACAGAGAGAATAGGGCCCTGAACAATGCAGGTTCCCTACCCATTTCCCTGACCTGCTGTAACAATCCTATTGTTGAATAGGTATGCAACAGGCAACAAGAGTGGTCTTCTGTGTAATTCGGTCTTGTGTTTGTGCAGCAAGGAGTGGGAAGGTACTATCTCTCCAGATAGTACGGAACTGCCTTGCTTGTCTGGAAGTATAGTATATGGTGAGATAGTACCGAACTTGCTTGCTTGTCTCAGAGGATAATATCTAGTGTGATAGTAAGAGGGGTGGGTCGTGGTGCTTGATAGAACTATCACAATAGTTCTATGTCGGGAAACCTGTCACTGATACTATCACAATAGTCTCCGGGTTCTGTACGTGTGGGCTTTAGTAGAGGAGGAGGTGGGTATGAAGAAGAAGGAACGTGTAATTGCATTGCCACTTGAGTAGAGAAGGGTACTGGGGTAGTTGTATGAAGATCCTATCTCTTCGTTGGTCTTTTTTTTTGGTTTATATCCCTTCAATATTTGTTTTAAGGTAGAACCGTAATGTCAGCACGCACTATGTACACAAAAAACCTCCGACTACAGTCCATCCTGCATCCCTCTTGCTAAAGCCCTCTGACCCTGCCCAACCCATAATCCACTTTGAGTAGAGGTGGAAACAACACTCGGCACTTTGGGTAGAAACCACTGAGAAACAATAAGCCTGAATACCATGAACCGGTAACCTTCCCAGACGTGCAACCTAAAAGAAAGAAACCCCTGACAGTGAACAAACAAACTTGCAAGACAAGGGAAACCTCAAGGCCATCTAGAAAGGAAATACACTTAAGCCCAAACCTGTAGTCAACCTACTTACAGCCAGGCAACAAACCCTATTCCTGCGAAAAGGGGGAGGGACTTAGGAGCTAGCAGGATAAAGGTCTAGGACAGAGCACCACATGAGAGGCAGATATACATGGGTCATATAGGTCGGGCAGCCGAGGTGAGCACAATTGCCCAAGGGAGATCAGTAACTGAGCCAGTACTTATTGGAGCATGTGGCAGGATATAGTTGATTTCCATGGCTATAGGAAAAACAGCCGGGGTTTTTTGTATGTTCCCGAGGGAGCAGAGGTGGAAGGGATGAACTCCCTACACACAAGCAGAGACAACTGTGCACCCTGCCATGATCATGATACCAGGTGATCAGAAAGAGAGAAAGGCCAGAAGGATGGGCAGTAGGAGGCTTAGCTGGAGTATGGAAGCAGTAGGGGTGCTAGCCGACGTAACCAAGAGGTAGAAGGGGGGAAGGGACAGTAATTATCAGAAGTGCGAACACGAACGAATGAGACAGGATCAGGATTTTTCGAAGGCCGACCATACTGAAACGGTTTCCAGGAGGAGGTGCAATACCAAGGAGCTGTCCCACCAGGGCAACTACTTCACTGATAACTCGAAACTGGCAGCTCAGTGCTGACGAGGTGTGACCGGACTTGACAGTTGCAAAGTGCTAAGCGAGGAAATATAAAGCAAGTGTGAGGAAGAGCACAAGAGAGTACCTGTAACCCACTAGACAACGGCTGCTGATAGAGAGTGGCATCAGAAGGGGCTGGAGGGGAGAGGCGGATAGGCGGAGCTTCACACTTTGCCATCAGAAAAGAGGAGAGAGGACAAGTCGACCATGATTGCTTATAGTATTGAGAATTCAATCGCTAGAGGTATAAAGGAGATGGTTCGTGCCTCTCTATTGGTCGGTTTCTTTTTTAATTTTTCTTTTATATTATGTATATGTTGTTTGGGTGCAAGAACTCGCATGCAGTACTAGCTATGGTGTAAACAAAACCTTAATCTCAAATAACAATAAACAAAGGAAAATTATAAACTATCTCCAAATTGTATCAAGTACTTGACACATCGCAATTTCACGGTTAAATAAAGGAAAGTATAATTGTTGGAAATCCTAACAGCCACCTACTACCAATAGAAAAATACGACAACTCATTACAAGAAAAAAATTAAACATGGCGGGAGGAAGCAAAAAGATGTGCCAAGTGAGAGAGGGGCGAGGAGGAGAGAAGGATTGTGGCAGAGGAGAGGTGGAGAGACGGGTACATGTCGGGGGGGTAATTTGTTGCCGTAGGTTGAATGAACGCAGCCAGTAAGAGTAGAATGTACCTGTCAGACCAGAGGGGGTAATCTGGACCCATAACAGAGAGGCCATAGAGGAGGCACTCCCTGTAAAGGGTAGTAGATTGGTAGCAAAGGATAGGATGATGGAAGATTTCTTCCTCGTCGCAGTAAAGGGGCAGTATTTGAGATTATCCATTCTAGACCAGGAGGAATGAGTGGTGAGGTAACTGTTCTGGCCTGTCATTTGGTGGATTCGGCTAGCTATGAAGTTCCCAAGCTCCAGAAACGGGTGGGTAGTCGGTGACAGTGGGAAGGTGTAATATATAGGGGGAGACACTAAGAGTGCCAATTGCGACACTAGAAGGCTTCGTGTCCGGCCCCTTAGGGCTTGGAAGGCGGCAATCATAGTGTCGTGAGAAGGAAGTGAGGTGTCCTTTGGAAGGAGTGAGGCAGTTGAAAGGGGTGCAAAGAACAGGTTTCCTAACAGCGGGGGGGCAATATTGGCAGGTTCATCCATAGGAAGGTGGGATGAGACTTGTGATTTTGGTCGGTCAGTCATCCAGGAGAGGGGTATTGAGTTGGGGTGAAGGCGAGTATGGAGATCTCTATGAGAGTCAGGAGCCCTATACCGTAGTAGTGAGGGGAAGGTCCGGGAGTGGTGGGCAGCCACCAGGTTGATTGAGGGAGGCGCACAAACAAGTCTTAGGGTGGCCATCCATCTCTGGTCCGGTTTAATAGCTTGGCGAGGAGTGAGGCAGGATTCTACTGCCAGTATTGGGATAGGTGTTATCTGAAGCAGTTTGAGACTCAACACTATACTTGGTGCCAGTATACGTCCATGTTCTCGGACGGACCCTTACTTGGGGTCATGAGGTTTGCTCCATAAAGCAGGGTAGGGAGGAGGAGTGAGATCAGTATTCTCAGCAAGAGGTGAGGTGAGCGCCAAGACCCAGGTGGGTAGAGCAGTTTGACTAGGGCGAGAGCACCTTGAGCCAGGCCAGGTCATTTTGCCAAGTGTGCCGAAGAGGAGAGATTGGATGTGAGCCAGTAGCCGAGCAACTGGATACAGGAGAGGCGAGGAAAGACCGCACTGTCCAGACATATCGGAGGGGGAGTGTGGGAACTAGGCGGGTCCCACGGCAATGGAGTTCTCTAGTGGATAAGCTCAGTTTTCGGAACACTGAAGCCTACCTTACAGGCATTGACTCAGGCCCTGATGGACCCAAATGCTCTTCGTAGTACCCTTATGTTGGTCCTATATGCAAGTGAAGCCATCGAGGGCGCAAAGTCATAGACATAGAATATCGTCAGGCCTCTGGGCAGGTCCAGGTGAAGTGAAGCCACATATATGACGAGCAGCAGTAGGGAGAGAGAGGCACCCTGGAGGATGCCGACTTGTACCAGAGAGAATGATTTCGGAGCTCCTGGGAATAGTAGCCAACATGAGCTTTGAGACAGGAAGGATTTGACCGACGAGAGCATGTAGTGTGGGACCCCCGAACCTTTAAGTAAGGAGCAAAGTATGGATACATTAAGGTTGTCAAATCCCCCCTTGATGTCCAGGAAGAGGGAGGTGACTTTTAGGGCTGTGCATTACAGGGTCCTAATAGTGTCTATAAGGGACAGGACTGCTTGGAATGAGGAGAGGGTGGGGAGGGAACCACATTGGTTGCGGTAGAGGAGTTCAAGAGACCTTGCCATTAGGGAGATATAGGAGGAGACAATTCTGTCGACAATTTTGAAGACAGCCTGGACCACGACAATGGCCCTGAAGGAGGAAGGGGAGTCATAAGAGGGTTTGCCTTGTTTGTTAAGGATCACCTCATTGGCCTACTTCATTCAGGTAGGGTGGTAGTCAAACTTGAGTAAGAGGCTGAGAAGATTGGTTAGTAATAGTTGAGGGGAGACGAGGTGCACCGGTGCAAACTGAGTAGGGGATTGTGTCTGGCCGGGGGGCTGAGGAGGATGAGTACTTCCCTAGTGCAAATGTGACTTTGCTCTGATGAAGTAGTTCACAGTCCATATACAGCCCTAGGATCGTAGGGACTATGGGGAGTAGTTTGGGTAGGAAGAAGTGGGCCACCAAAGGGTTGTTGACATCCTCCAGGGAGGTGGTGTCAGGTCGGCTGGAGAACCACGGAGTGACCCTTCCTTCGGCAAACTTCTTCGCTGTCCAGATTGTGTGTAGGGTTGTGTCTGTCAGGAAGAATCACGAGTGTTGGGCTTTGGCTGCCTTTACTGCTTTGAAGTATCCTAGCTTGGATAGTCTAGCTGTGGTTCTGTTATGTGGGTCGTTGGAAGAGCGGGCTTTTCAGGATGTTGAGTCAAATGCTTTCCAGAGAGTGAATAGGAAGGTACTCTATCATGGTTTGGGCCTCACGGATAGGCGGCGCAGTGGTGTATGATCCTTGAGAAGAGTAACTAGGGTGTTGAGGTGTGTATCAAGGCAGTATTCAAGGGAATGGCTGGAGGGCAGGGCTGGAGGTGGAGGCGCTATGGCTTCTTTGAGGAGGGGTTCCAGGATGGGCTAGGCGGCTTTTAGCCAGTTTGAAGCAGGCGGGAGTGGTGTAAGTATAGAGTGAGTGATGGATATTGTAATAGGCACGTGATCGGACATGGCAGAGGGGAGAGGGGCCTATCTTTTGATGGGTTTTTGATTTTTTGATTTTTGATTTCGTCCATTTTATATTTGTTTTGAGGTACAACTGTCACGTCAGCTCAGGCAATGTAGACAAAAAACCTCCAACTACAGTCTGTCTCAGATCCCTCTCTCTAAACCCCTCTGACCCTGCTCAACCTGTAAACCACTTTGAGTAGGGGTAGAAGCAACACTCGGTAGAATATGGGTAGCAACTAGCGAGAAAGCACAGGCCAGAATACCATGAACCAATAACCTTCACAGATGTGCAACCTAAAAGAAATAAACCGCTGACATTGAACAAACAAATTTGTAATACAAAGAAAAAATCAAGCCTACCTAGAAAGGAAATACACTTCAGTCCAAACCTGTAGTCAACCCAGGCACAGCCTAGCAACAAATCCCATTCTGCCCTGGAAGGGGAGGGACTCAGAAGGTAGAAGGACAAAGATGTAGGATGGCATCATACAGGAGAGATAGATGTACCTGAGCAATATAGACCTGGCTATCCAAGGTGAGCCAAATCCATAGCGAGAGATCAGCAAAAGAGCTACGAATTGTTGGAGTGTGTGGCAGGATGAAATTGATTACCTGGTTCACGGGAAACATGCCAGGCGGGTTTTGCATGTTCCTGAGAAGGCAGAGGCAGAAGGCCTGAACTCCCTACATACAGCATAAACAACCATGCAGGCAGTCACGATTATCAAGCCAGGTGATCAGAAGCGAGAAAGGTTACAAGGATAGGCGGCAGTAGGCGTTGCCGCAGTATTGAAGCAGTAGGGCGCTAGCTGACGTAAGAGAGGGGTGGAAGGGCGGAAGGCACAGTGACAACTAGAAGTGCAAACGCGACTGACTGAGATAGGAGCAGGACCTTTTGAAGGCCGACCATATTGTAACAGTTCACAAGAGGAGGTGCACTACCAGGGAGCAGAACTACAAGAACAACTACTTTACTGATGACCGGAAACCACTGCTTGTAAACTGATGAGTGGAGACTTTACCCGACAATTGAGAACTGCTAGGCGAGGGGCCACGCAGCGAGTGCAGGGAAGAGGATGAGAGAGTAACTGTAACCGCTTAGACAAAGGCTCCCCATAGACTGTTGCAACGGAAAGGGCCAATGGGGAGAGCCTGATGGGAGGTGCTTCACTCTTCTAGGCAACATGACTATCAGAAAAGAGGAGAGGGATGCACTGACGATGATTTCTCATGGTGGTGAGATTTCAATCGCCAGAGGTGTAGAAGAGATTGTTCGTGCCTATCTGTGGGTCGGTTTTATTATATTTTTTAATTTTTTAATTTTTTATATATCTCATGATTCATTGTTACGGTACAAGAACTCGCATGCAGCGCTAGCTATGATGTAAACAAACCTTAATATCAAAAACGAAAAATCAAACTAAATTATAAAATGATCTTCAAGTCGTGTCAAGCACTCGACACACAGCCATCACATGGCTAACAAAAGAAAGGATACTCATAAAGAACTATAACAATTCCCTACTTATAACATATCGTACAGGGTAACCGTTGACAACCGGGAAACCGCCCACATCTGGCAACTATGGAAAACCAGGTTTCCCTTTGATTAACTCTGTTAATACTTGAGATACAACCTGGAAAATTAATCAGCAAGTACTTTGAAGTATGGAGAATTTAAATATGTAATTAATATTTGACAATAAGAAACAGGGCTCCTAGAAAAATTATTTTAAGAAGAATTATAGATAACAAACCACTCAATACTCTAAGTAGGATAAAATTAAAACGGCTATAAAGTGTATTTCGGTAAGCCTATGGAAAGCTTGCATAAGGCTTTTAGGTTCTGAGTCAGGTGTTTTTTTAATCAAATTCATGACTATCTTTCAGTGTTACAGTAACTAATAAGCTGCTGAAAGCTTTAAACAAGTTCAAGGCTCTTCACAGTGAGATATCTTGTTATTAAGTAAACCATTAACTCTATTTGAGCCTGTACCAATAGAAAACCCACTCTCGGGTGTTAGACGCACAGACTCCCAGTAAGGATTTCCAGGGCAAAGTTACCCTACCTTGACGCACCCGAACTAGCGCAGTGGGAATAACACGTGACTTCTTTCAGAAGGTCACGTGTTTGACTGACACCCTCGTCATAGTTATTACAACTACACGACAGATAGTTATCAGTCTCTACGCAAGCGCACGAGCAATGCGACCGAGGGGTTTTCGCCGATTACTATAGAAGAAATATTTCTCTATCAGTAAGAAGTTGAACGGCGAGGTGCGAACGGTTGGATAAGAAGTTATGGCGCTTCAAAGTTAAGCCGACCGGCATATGTAGTCTGATATATAAGACGTAAGCATATGATTACCCGGCATGAGAAATGTTGATCACAACATGACCAGAAGGAACGACTGGTATGATAGCGAGCCAGGCTGCATATACAGACCAAGTTCATATGGCATAAGAATCGAGAACCAGTAATTGGACGCAATTACTTGGGCAATGATTAAAGCCAAAGTGGTGTGCGAGAACTCAGGGTCAAACGGTGTTCGCACATTCACGGAAACTAGGAGAAGTTGGAAAAGGTACTTCGCTAGTATGATAGATAGATGTACCCCGGGAAAGGGTATAAGAGGCGGGCAAGAGCCCGG
>Ga0307513_10003209_pt1 | contig 22304 bp, 23 predicted proteins | sample 15_EM_MG_FD_202174 | JGI IMG/M metagenome (GOLD analysis project Ga0307513, IMG submission 202174) | Populus trichocarpa ectomycorrhiza microbial communities from riparian zone in the Pacific Northwest, United States - 15_EM | ecosystem: Host-associated > Plants > Roots > Unclassified | place... | reverse complement strand
AAAAAAAAAACGCGGCCGCCTCGCACCCAGTCGCGATCGGCGCTTTCGATCAGCTCACCTACCCCCTTTGTCCGCTACTCCTATGTCACTCCCTCCCGAGATCATCGACCATATCATCGATTTCGTCAACAGCTCCTGGACCCTCCGAGTCTGTTCCTTGGTTGCAAAGAGCTGGGTTTATCGGAGCCAGATGCATCTATTCCGAAACGCAAAACTCTTCCACAATCGATGGCAGAGGGTCACGCTAGTTTACAACACCAGCCTCGCAAGACACACGCGTAACTTGAGATTGGTGCAGGTATACCCTCCGGGGATTACCACTGATATCCATGGTCCCTTCCTGGTCCACCTCCAAGATTTCAGGAACGTCGAGAACCTGACCCTCGATGGGGAACTATCCGCGTTCTCTGAGGGTGAGCTGAACAAGTACTTTGGTCACTTCGGTGAGAACTTGCGGTCACTCCAACTGAACGGGGAAGGGATGTCGCCGGATTCTTTTCTCGACCTTCTCGGACTTTTGCCCAATCTGGAGGACCTATTTGTGGATGAGTGTATCGAAGGAAGCGAAACAAATCGATTTCCTGCAACCCTGCCCGGGTTGTCGGGTTGCCTGACAATATCCGTCCATAGGGAGCCCCTTTATTCCACCCTTTGTAAACTCCCACTCCGGTTTCGAGAGATATGCCTCCAGGCGACCCCACTATATTACCATCAGGATCTCATCAACGCTTGTGCGGAGACTCTGGTTGATTTTCGAGCCATGTCTCCATGTTATAGTAGGCAAACGCACTGACCTTTATCCTGCACCTTGATTTAACTCCTCTCAGACCATAGAATTTCCTTTGAGGGGTGCAGGAAGCTTGTCGAGTTAACTCTGGTCGAGAAGTCTATGGAACACCCGAGACAAGACCTCGCGGGGGTTGTTTCGAGCATTGCCTCCAAATACATTCGCCGGATCACCATCGGGTTCGAGGACCCGGTCATCGACAAGCAACTGCGGTCCATGATTAAATCCAAAACCTGGGAGGATTTCGATGAAGCTATCGCCCGGCTTGCCGAAAAAACCTCGGACAACGGACGGAGGCTCCAATTCGAATTGCACGTTTGTGGGGACCCCTCGGCGAAATTGTTTGATTTGGTATTTCCTCGACTCATTGAGAGCGGGAATTTTAAGGTTGCGAAGGTGTCATACGTCTGGAAAGGTTCGATTCTCTGCTATATTTCCTGGTCAGAGTAACACAACCTGTTCTGGTTAGCCTTTTTTATGGGTCACAGCATGGGCGGCTCACGCCATGGGCAGGAGGTGCTTTGATCTATGCCGTGGAAGACAAGGACCAAATGTCCTGCTTTTTCTTCGGACGACGATCAGGTCCGTGGCTGTCGCCATTGACCACCCCATGTGGGTGATATATAATCCAACACCTCGTGCACTCTCCCCCTCCTTCCTCAACGCGACAGAATACGATGGCGCCCAACGCTCCCGACGACGACAACGTTTTAATCATTCACAGCGGGCAAATATCCCCTGGTTGTCCAACAGCCGATGCCATTCTCGATGGATACAGCGGATGGCGACAGCCTTGGAGTCCTGCGCCTACGCTCCCACACCGCGCCAGCTTCGGCCCCGTCATCCCTCCAACTCCAGCTCGAAATCCATGGACGTCCCTCCGCGATGGATCGTATGTCCTGTTTCAGCTCGACAAAAGAGAGTACGCCCGCCAACTTCACGTCCCTGAAGGTTCCGAATCGTTCGAGCGTTGCCTAGCATTCCCTACGAGACGATACGTCGGCCTCGTTTTGGGGACCTTTTCCGGAAATGACGACGATTCGGACGCGGAGAAGTATCTCGCATTCGTTGGCAAGTCTCTCCCTCCGGGCTCAGGATCCGACCCGGAACGCAATTCGTTCGCAATACCGATCAACCCTGCAGAGGAGAACACCAACGGTCGCCACCCGCTCTGTCCAAGGCCATTCCCATGGACCGGGTGTTACCAGTACACGGTGCTTGGAACGATGATAGCCCGGACCCATGTCTACCCCTCCGCCATCAGGTACGAACTCGACGGGCAAGATTTCGAACTCTTCGAGGACTACGAGGTCGCCGATCGCGCGACGCTGTCGGACTATCAACGGCATGGCGTTTCGTCGTTATCCTACGAGGAGGCGCAGCTGTTCGAGAGCATGAGGGTGTCGGGTTCCACGAGCCCGCTTCCGGTGAAGGTTTGGCAGGAGTTGACGGTTGAGCGGGAGTGTCACGATCCTAGGGAGTTTTTGAAAGAAGTTTCGGATTTCGGCAAGCTCGCGTTGGGCGAATCGTCGATAATGTCTGTTTAGATCGGTTTCGTTTGTGGTGTACATACTTGCGTAATCTGGCCAGGAGCCTACTTAATAAGTACTTATCGTACAATCGTATGCGGACCTGGTTTGAACACACGGCGCTGTGGTTTGAGTTCACAAGAATTTCGTTCTCGGCCCGTTCAGTAGTCACGGCCAGTTGCATGACCATTGGTGGCCACTCGATCGAAGGCCGACCGTGAGCTACCTTTGTTCTAGTGGCCACTCCCGCACGCCCGTACACTGCACGGCATGAAAAATCTACAGCCGCGTCCTAGTCAAAGCACCCGCTGCGCCACGGTCATCGTGAAAGAACGTGGTTATCGATCATGACCCCTTTACCCCGGCCGGGCCATTCTCAATGTAGAGGACCATGGGTGGCAAAGAAGGTCTATAAAACGAGAGAACATTGGCAGAAGGTGGACCAAACAACTAAGGACCCGCATTCTCCTGCACTCCGCCTTCAAAGACTTTGTCCCACCCCCGATATACCAGCCCCCCGACCCACTCTCCTAGGTCCGTGCCAAACCCGCGTGCTACTGTAGAGACCTCTTGCTGACCACAGCCAAAGCCTCCGCAGATACTATGTCCCAAGCTTACCAACGCGACACCATCATCGGGAGCCCCACATCTCAACACCCCCCAATCGCCAAACTCCCCACCGAGGTGTTGACCAAGATCTTCAGGACCTACGTAGAGTCATACCCGGAGGCCCTCGACGAAAGGGTAGTGGACCTGTGCCTCGTCGGAAAGTACTGGAACGCTGTCGCGAACAATACGCCACAGCTGTGGACCAATATCAATCTATTCTTCCCCTTCACCGACGACAACCTCGCTGCCATGCGCAAGCGGGTCTACGCATCCAAACTCCAGAGCCTCGACGTCTTCATCGATTTCTACGATCCAAATTCAGAGGGGGGTGATAATGACCCCACGAAGTTACACCGCCAGGCCGCCTGGGTCCAAGCCGTTATGACTGTGCTGAAGGATACGGAGGGCCGCTGGAAATCCATCAGGATTGCGTCAAATGATTGGGCTCCGTTTTACAAACTCATAGAAGACTGGACGTTCACATACCTCCCATCATTGGAGTCGATCACGATGAAGAGGGATGATCCCATGGACGGCATGTGGAGTGTCAGCTTCCGCGACCCGCTGCTTGCCGGACCAATGACGCTATTCGGTCCCAACCCTGTGTTGCCCAAGCTTCGCCATGTATCGCTATGCTCTGTCCACGTCGACTGGAACGACGCTTCTGTCGGTTTTCAGAATCTCCGCAAATTGGAACTCAGAAACCAAACATACGACGTAGGCGCATCTTTCGAACAATTCGCGGCACTGCTCTCCTCCTCCCCTCGACTCGAGTACTTGGACGTCTCTGGCTTCTGTCCGGAACACCACACCGGACCTGCTCCTGCGGGTGGGATCCACCTGGTCCCCGTCGTTCACTTGCCGGCACTGAAGGAGTTCGTCTTTGGTTGGAAGGACCCTGAAGATCAATTCCTTGAGATGTTCCAGATCGGGAGCTCGTTGGAAAATCTTGTCCTCCAGGATACCGAATCCGGCCTGGGGCATTGGGAAGACCAAGAGACGGGAGGTCGGCATTGGAAACATCAATCGGATGAGATCTTCGAGACCTTGACAAGTCTAGGGCCTGCAGCTCCCGGGGGCAGCGACGATACGCCACCCGGACCTTTCATCTCCATGCGTGGGGTGAAGAGGTTGAAGATCGGTTGTACGGAAGCGGCCTGTTCCTCGTTGGTCCCATTCCTGGAGACGTTAACGGAACTGGAGAATCTCTGGTTGGAGGACGTCGATAAGGGTGTCCTAGACAGCGTCACCTCGGTTTGGGATGGCTCGACGACCGGGCGTCAACCGCTGGGGGGGCTCGATGTTCGATGGACGTGGCAGAAGGAAATCCCAAGTTTCGTCGAGACATCTATCCCGGGCTTGAAGAGGGCGAGCACCAAGTTTTCCGCTCGGGCAGGGGATTAGTGGCGACTTGGGCGAGGTTGATCGTGGTTGTGTCGTGGGATGGGGGGAAGAAAGATGGAGGGTGATCGGAGGAGGTTTTTGCTATTTGGTGATGTTGTTGGTCTTGCTCTACTATAGTCACTGGTCCTACCGAACAAGATTGAACTCGTTCTGGGTCTCTTGCGTGACGACGTCCTTACGGACTCCCTTTCGTTCGCGCGTTTCACCCACAACCCGGGGAAATCCAAAGGCGGTTGAGTCGATCAGTTGTCATCTGGAGATTTCTACGGTTCGGGTGACGTGAAGGCGCTGGCGGTCATTGTTTTTTTCTGACATGTAAATTACCGCCTGGGTTACTCGCCGATGGATTACTATGATTCATTCCATTTTTCTTGCTTGCAGTGTTGTGTTCGGGGACGTCCAGGGGAGTGTAACGCTGTTCAAGTTGAGGCACGATGTTGATCACACCAAAATTTCGTTACTATAACGTTCGCTTTCTATTTCTGAACGATTGTTGTACATTCCCATACAGCATTTGATTTCCGTGAAACTATGTACAATAATTCATCTGTGAAAGCGCACTCCAAACCCGCCGCTTCCGATACGTTTATTCAAAGATCCAGCCAGCGAGCTCATGGGTGTATTGGATGGTACCCTCGGGGAACCACCTACGTGAGAAAAGATCAGAGTCCAGAATCAGGACGATGAATGAGAGACGGTCTTACAACTTGATCTCCTTCTCGGCATTTTCAACAGAATCGGATCCGTGGCAGATATTACGACCAACAGCCAAAGCAAAGTCGCCACGGATTGTGCCTACATATCAGTTAGTCAGCTTTACCGTTGCGAGCGAAGTATTTCTGAAAGGTGACGGACCTGGGGCGGAGGCGAGAGGGTTGGTGGCACCGAGCATAACACGGCCGGTCTTGACGGCGTCCAAACCCTCCCAGACCATGGCAACAACGGGGCCGGAAGCCATATACTTGATCAATCCAGGGAAGAAGGGCTTTTCCTTAAGATCCTCGTAGTCTAGATCAGGGCGCCTGATCTGTTAGATTACACTTGTCGACAGGTGAGAAAAAACGACGCACGCTTCTCGAGGTGCTCGGGGGTGGCGTGAACGAGTTTCAAAGCGATGAGCTTGAAGCCACGGCCTTCGAAACGACCAATGATGTTGCCAACGAGTCCCCTCTGGACACCATCGGGCTGAAGAGACAAAGACGGGACGATCAACGCTCCGGTGAGGCGGGCACATTGGCTGATCGCGTACCTTGACCATAATGTAGGTACGTTCAGCGTTTTTGTTGACCATTTTGTGGAGAGAGAATGAGGACTGAGACGTGAGCGTATGAGATGAAGAGGTCTAGAGAAAAGATTGTTCCCCGGCTTCAACTTTTTAAACCAAGTCCAGCCCTTTCCATCGATCGTAGCGGCAATCGCCGACTCGGCCACCAAAATTCCTTGCGGTTACTCCCGGCTCGGGAACTCCAAACTCCAAGTCTTGGGTCTTGTCAGTCTTGTAGGACGAAGGTTCCTTCGATATCCTCTGCACCAGGAGGTCATGTATATGATATTCTACACGCCGCACCCTACACCGTGTTTGCCCGATTGCAGGCTACGCGGAGCTGTGCTACAGCCCGCAGCCGAGCCCAATCCAAAGGGAACATGAACGAGGTTGCGACAGTCAGCGTGTTTATAATAAACCAGAGTCCCTCCACTTCCAGTGTCGCAACTTGGTTGACGAATCATAAGGTGGCCACCCGACCTTACCAAGTCGCTGGCCGAGACTGCTCTTCCTCAACCATCGGCGGCAATGATCCACAACCACCGAACGAAAGACCTGATTCAAAGGCTCGGGACCATGCCAATCAGGGGATATTGTGCAGTACGGCGCAATCCAACCGCCCATATTTCGTAGGAGAATCTCGAGGATCTTCATCGATACTGTGCCAGCGGCGTAATTCGTGTCGGGAATGATGTGGGAGTTGAACAAGGACAGCTTTCGGGGGGGGGGGGGGGAGGACTTGAACAAAGCGAGCATTCAGTCCATCCCCTTCCGTCATAAGTACCGCCGTTGAAACTCCCATCTCGAAGTGTGTGGATTTTGGCCCTGAACGGCTCCAAACCGGTGACTACATTTATTGGGGTGTGTGGGTAGACTGGAATCCAGCCTCAAGTCCTGAGGGAGGCAGCTCGGGAGATTGCAGGTACGGCTACAGCAGAACGATAGGATGCGGTCCATCCCGTTGACCGTCAGTGAAATTCCTCAACCAAATCGCGGGGGCTGTGACAAGTGGCTCTGGGGAGTCACGCTGTGCGTAGATGCAGATAAATATTGTCGTATATGATGGGATTTTGTGGTGGCATCGTGCCAGTGTTACCACACGTGGGTGAGGAGCGCCACACCGGAAACTGCCATGTTTTGCGTTGTCGGGGCTGGTCGTGCAGCCTCGGCCAGAGGCTCATCTCTATGAGTAAGCTGAGATGTACATAAGGTTGCGCTCATTCATTTTCGACCGATGATGTAAGCATCCCACGACCCATCTCCCAGCCAAACCGTTCAGAAAGCGTGACAAAAAATACAAAATTAATAACTCCTCCTTGGCATGGTCCGCTACCTAGGCGAGGAGACCGTACTTTTACGCGGATGTATGGTCTTCGTAGTCCTTGGGTCTCAAAACACCCACCCGTCGAGGTTTAGAGATGGAGTTATTAATTTACTATTTTCGAGGTACTTTGCTTAGCTAAGCTATGTAGCGAATGGACATGGGCAGGGGGGTCAGTGGGTGACTATCCGTAGGCTTTTTATCCTCGGATAAACGAATATCCAGTGCCTTTTAAGGGAACTATCAGGACCCCATCCATCATGCCGGGTCGCGGGCAGCGCGAACCTCGGTTATTGGTACCCTTCTACGACGGAAATAATATTATCTAGTGGTACGGATAGTCACCCAGTTCCTGAGGCCTAAAGCTCCGTCCGTCCCAGTCTTTTTCTTGAAATGTGTCGATAATCGCAATATTATATAATATTCTCGCTCGTTTTTACCTCTGGTCACACGGGGGTCACGGCTTGCGTCATAGGTCGAAAATGAATGAGCGCAACCTTAGAGTCGACGAGGTTCGAAACGCTGAGCAATCTTGGTAACTTGTACGTATTCAGCGAACCAGTTGTCACACGCTTTGGGAAAACCGGCAAGACATATATTTGAAACGAATGACTCTGTCCTTTAGGGCCAGGCTCCTACCCAGCCGTCGATGAGCGGACAGGTCAAATACGAGGTCGAGGTTTAATTGTACCGTAAGCAGCGCTTATGGGGGTTTCCTTTTTTGGTCGTAGCTGGTATTGCCCCCGTCGAGCGGTTGCTGACCAACGCCAGTGTGACCGCTAAAAAAGGAAAGATCCGTTTGTCCCGCTGATCAGCGCCACTGTGACCACTAAAGAAGGAAAGGTTCGCTTCTCCCGCTGACCAGCGCCAGTGCGATCGCTAAATAAGAAAAGTGTCCCGTCGAGCGGCTACTGACAAACGCCAGTGTGACCGCTAAAAAGGAAATTTTGAAATTACGAGACGCCGGAATAGATCCTATATAAAGGGCTTCAAGGCGAGTGAATATAAAACCGTGAGCTGCGCTCCCACACCCTCACTGTATAAAAACGTTATGGACCAAAAGATTCCCTCCTCCCCCCCCCCGTTCCCACAATCCTCTCGTTGCCTCCCTCTCGCTCCCCTTGTTTTCTGTGTGGCTGCCTCCAACCCTCTCCCCACTCGTCCCCTATAACCTTCACGATCCGTCATCCACAGTCTACTCGACCCCAACGGCTGCAAAATGGATTACAGACACGAGACGGGTACCCTCCAGTCCGGTAGTCCGTATAATGCGGCTTCTCGACCTCCGTACTCGGGCCACTTCCGGCCGGCGGAGGCAGAGTCCCGGATTGTTCCCTGACCGGCCGGTCGCCAATTCGGTTTGTCCCGACGTCCGTGGACCATCTCAAGTCGACCTCTAGCGCTATCTTATTTGTGAGCATTTCGCCTGACCCCGAACGCGCCGCGCCGCATTGTATCCGCAAGTTTCATCGCCGCTCCGACCATTACCCGAGCATACCATACCGCACGCTTTCCCGGAATTCCACATATGTGACCCCAGACACCCCCAGTGTATGAGCGCCTCTGTCCTCTTCCCCCATACTAGGTTGGCCATTTGGAGGTGGTCCCTCTACGCGTAGCGATATTATAAAAGTACAAAATTGAACATTTTAAAATCCCAAGTTCATTCCTGCGTGTCCGAGACCCCTCAATTCAACCACTGCTATACCACAACACTCAAACATACCAGTATGGCCTCAGAACTGGACTCCAGTGAATTTCTTCCCAACTTCACTTCTGATTGGTATTTCGTGAGTATCTTGAGCATTTTCTCGTCGTTCTTCGTCCTCAAAATATAGGATATGTGTGTAGGACCCGTTGATGCCGTGTTTATTCGATCTGGACTTCGCTTCCGACGACGCCCTTTTCTCCCAGGATACCTTGGAGTCGATCTTGCCTCCCCCTCCATCCGCGGGCGGGTTTATCCCGGCTTTCCTCGAAACGTCGCTCGACACACCTTCCATGCGGCCGTCAGAACAAAACACTCTCCCCTCTCTTCCAGCCACTCCCGGGGCTTCAGTTATCCGGCCCCAAACCACCACAACACCAACTGACAACGGTACGAGAAACTGGGACCCATGTTACGAGGAAACGGCTGGAGCAGAGTTATGGCTGTCCGGTAGCGGATATTCGTCCGTCACAGTTCCACATATACCTTTGGTGCGTCCCGTACAGCCGTATCCTCAAAAATCATCTCATCTCAGAATAACACAGCCGACCCTGTCCTTGCCCTCGACTACAGCCTTCCCAGCTAACTGGTTCAAAATACCACAGAGAAGTTATGATCATGGACGCAAGCAGTGGAGTTTTAAACCGCTGGAACCCATTCCTTTCAGCACCAATGGTCGTCCCGGGATAAACCTTGGAAATGCACTCCGCAAGATATATACGGGTTTAGATGGCCAGGATGACCCAATGCTGCAAAACGCTGCAGGAGTCATCTCGTGTCGGCTGTTGGTAAGTTTCTCGCGACGGTTTTTCCCCCAGTTTTCTAGGGTTGACCCCATCCGAAGTTTCCTGGGTACCCAGATAATGGTAGTTCATGTCAGGTGATGCCGTCGAACCGAATACGCTTCTGTATGCTGATCAAAAAGCGGAAGATTCACGCATTGAACTGGACTAGGAATCGTCTACCAATACGGCGTAGCAAACTCGTCCATGAGGTTGCCAGGAAACTTGAACGGTACCTCAACCGTATGGCTGTACGTTCATACCACGACGAGACTGACTTCACGGTCACTTACAAAGTGTATTATAGAAGATTACTCTGGACAAATCTGTTGAAGATCGCTGGCGGATCGGCCAGGGTTTCATGAACATCGACAATATGTACCTGGTCAGTCTCGTATCCGTTTCCAAGGGTTCCTTCCAACCAGAGGTTTGGGTTGTGGACCCTTCGATGCCACATACTCTTGCAGACTGACACTGAGGTTGAGCAAAACGTCGTATATTTCATTTCCCTCACGTGCCCCTCACGCAGGTCGAAGGCGCCGTGACTTCTACTTACCAACTCCGTACTCCCCGCGCGCAGACATTCATGTACCCAGAACTAAATGAATTTTAATTATTGTGTATATTGGAATCCTACAAACCATCATGCACATCCGATGTGATTCCAAGGACATCCCCACTAATCCCACGCGGCAGACATGCGTTTTTCTGGTTTTACGTAGGTATATAATTGGTACTTTCCCACCGCGCCCAGCAGATGATGGCTGGCATGAATGTCACGACGTACGTGACACTGAACTGAATCAATACTCAGCGGATAGCCGTTAAATGTTAACCCACCGCGAACCGAACCTCAGTGCGACGAACTGGACTAGTAAGCAGTAGGAGAATAACTTTCCAGCGGGGGAGTTACGGTGGACTCAGGAGGGTACTGCCCACATACCACATCACTCGGATAGTAAACTGTGCACTTCAAGTTCACCGAACCAACTTATAAGGAGCTGTCTTTGTGGGTACCTGACTGAGCCAGTAGGCCCTTTTTGTTCTATCCCCGTGTCTCAAACCCTGTCGCCCCCTCTCGTGACTTCCGGGGACTCCCACAGCTAATCACCTAACGTGATTTGCACCAAGAGTCACCAAGGTCCCGTGCAACGGATCGAAAGTCATTCGTGGCACGGTGCGGCCGATAGAGAAGCTCTAAGTTCAATGCCTTCCTGTGAGAGAGCGTATTCGTGAGAGCAATGTGGCGCAGGGGCGCAGGATCGTTGCTACGGAATTGGATCCGGTTAATATTCGTCAATAGATTTGTTTCGTCGAGATTCGACTTCTGAGTGGTGGGGTGAATGAGCGTGGTTGCAAGGATCGGACAGTTACTCTCAAGGCACACATCAGGCCGAACCGTGAGATAGTGCTAGCGAGGTCAAACATGTGCGTGAGGGGTAATAGGTGTACGTGAAGGTTGTACGAAGTAGGCGAAACTCTTCCCGAGGGTTCGCAAACTCGCAGAAGGAACGCGTTCACTACTAGTACTCCCAACTTCCCCGGGAACCGGATTACCGGCGTGTTGTCATTCTGAGCATGAAGACTCTCTGTGCGGGTCTCCTCAAGTTCGTTGCTAAGCGTGAGCCTAACAGAGAAGTCATCGTCAGCCACGAATCCTCTTTGAGGAGCCTTGAGGTAAGTTCAGACTAGCAGACGGTCACCTGTGTGTTCGTAAGGCCACGGGAAAGGGGAACGACCTGGAACCGTTGCCTCGGGGTCTAGGTGATACGACCATTGTTCGATATATTCCTGGAAGGATGATGTTAGTAAGTCCCAAGTCTGCGCGCTCACCACGCGAGTTCATACGCCCACCCCTGCCCCGGAAATCCTCAAATTTCAACCTTTTCCACCGACCCCGAGGCCTGATGACTGGAGCCGTAATTGACACTTGAATGAAACGGCCGTATACACGGCGGGCACCAACCGACACCATCCGCACGATGGGCGGTGTTCTTGGAACACCGGGATTAGATTGCAGCTAACGAACCAACTTGGCCCTTCTGGATCTTGAGGAACGTCAGCCGCTCTCGATGACGCCTGTGACGAAACACCGTTTGTCACCGGTAGGGCCGAGAGTTGTTCCTCCTTCCGCCAAAATTATGTTGACTCGTCGGTGATGTCGCGGCCAGTCGTGCGCGCGATACCCCGTCGTAATCTCTCCAAGATTGCGACTTTTGTTAGAAGCGTTTCTAGATAATAGAACTATGGGGTCGTGAGATGGAGCGTGAAGGAAGAAAAAACATTGACGAGGACACATTATGAGAGTTACGCTAGCATTGCCCTTCCGGCTCAGGCGATAGCGGTCGCGTATGTGTCACTCATTAGAAAGAGGTCGATATGGGGCTCGAGACCCGTTTCACTTGCGTGCCGGCTTCCTGTCGCGATGATAGTTCGAAAGCAGCTAACGTCTAGTCCTCCGCCTTGACAATTTGTCACCCGTTTGTCCTTGGTACCCCCTCGCGATCGCTGGCCCCCAATGCCGGGTTTAAAAAAACCGTAGTAGCTGCCGTCGGGCATGAAGATCACCGTGTAATTGGGCTCCGGGTAGAGAAATAGATGCTAGAATGTCGTCGTCGGAACAGTTGCACGCCTGTTTGATGTATCGGGTGGTGGAAGGAGTGGTGGGAGATGGTGACCAGGGGTAAATCAGAAAATCACTAGCCGTGGTCGATAGTGAAAGGAGGTGAATAGCTTGTTTCTCGTGATTATGGTATTATACATGGGTTCGTGGGTGATATCCTATACAGCGATAGCGGGATGATTGTAAAGAATCCAGGGTGTCTGCTATGTCCTCTCACCGCGGTTATTCAAATTCGGTTGTTGACCCTCCTCCCTCTGCTGAGCTTCTATCGCGCGAAACTGTTCATCGATCTCTATGCTTCGCACCCACTCGTTGCGCGCTGCCCCGAGGATCGATCTCTCGACTTCGCAGAGCAGTTGGTCTGCGACTTCGTATGTGACAAGATGTCCGATGTACCCAGCCTCATCTGGCATCCCGGTTCCGAGTTCACGAACCTATTAAGATATAGCTTGAGAATCACAGGTTTGACGCAACTTGGCGGGAGCCGGCTCACCGCGTCTGGTCCAATCTGACACGCATACCAGAAGGTCAAGTACTCCCCAGGTGGTCTGTTCCGGCGTCTAGCATAGGAGGTGATAGTGACGTGTAGTGGTTCTGTGTGCTTCTGTCCGTAGACAAGACGTGACTCAACTGGGGCGTTCGTCCAGTGATAGAGTGGCAGAAATTCGCATTGATAGCCAGACTGGTGGTCGTGGGTAAAGGCACGATCAGAGATATTAAGCGAAGGGGAGTACGCACCTCCTCGTAAGCCTCCCTCAGTGCCGCCTGCTCGATAGACTCTCCAAGATCTTTTCTGCCCTTTGGCAGGAACCAACGGTCACCGTCCTGGACGATGACTACTTTCCCGGACGAAGGTTGGATGATGACTGCGCCAGCCCCAAGCATGAAGTTTTCGCTGAAGAACATGCGATTGTGAAATGGGCCCTGAGTGGAATAGACAGAGTACTGCGATACGCGATCCCTACGTTGGTTGGGTGGGTAGGGCTGAAGGGCGCTCTGGGGAGGCCGAGGGTGAGATTGGGAGTGGGATTGAGAACGTTGGTGGCCTATGACTCTGCTCGGACTACCGCCTGAGCTCCCGCTTGGAGCATCGCTGGTGGACTGATTCGATCCCATTAAGGTGCTGGTAAACGGGTGGTTTGCCCATGAAAAGCCAGGAATTACGAAATGGGTTCATAGCCTTGTGGAGCGGCATTCTCCTTGTGGGCGTCATGCAGCCGGAGACTAGCAAGCAAACCGTGGGGACGAGAAGAGTGCAGGACGGAGACACGATTTCACACAGACGACGGAGAGATCGCGTCAGATGACACAATCAGACTGGGGGTCGTTCAAAAGCGAGGGCGCTTTGCAGATTTGAGAGACTCGAGCACGACCGAGCATGCCCTCTGATCAGGATTTTTCTTCCATCCCCGTTCTGGACTACACCCTCACCAGAGATCCTGCATCCCGTTCAGAGTTTCTGGACCAGCTCAGAGACGCCCTCATAAACGTCGGATTTTTGTATTTGTCCAACCCCCCCGTTTCGCAGGACGACATCGATCTGGTCATCGATTATGCTCCCAAGCTGTTCACGATCCCTCAGGAGAAGAAAGACAGGCTCTTGATGAGGAACAGTCCCCATTTCTTGGGATATACCAAGATAGGCACAGAGTACACTAAGGGGAAAGCCGACCAGAGGGAGCAGTACGACTTCGCTACCCTCTTTGAATGCCGATGGACGCCCGGGGCGCCTGAGTATCTCAAGCTATGGGGACCTGCCCAAGTGAGTACCCACCGACCCTGTATGATCTTTCCCCGTTCCAACCGGCGTCGTTTGAGTGGCATAACGAAGAGGACATCCCTGGTTTTAAAGAGGCTTTCTTGCGGTACCTCGCGCAATGCGAGGAATTGAGCTACCGGTTCGTTGATCTTATGGCGGAGGCATTTGGGCTCAAACAGGATGCTTTACGAATGTTCTTCGATCCAGTGATGGAGCACCGTACAAAGGTGCGTGTGTGTACCAAAATGTGACCTCTTGCGGGCGGATATCAACAGATTCATAGGTGGTCAAGCACCCTGCCGTCAACGATGTGGATTCAAACCAAGGCGTTGGCCCCCACTTCGATTCCGGCTTTTTGACTTTCGTGCGTCGGGAGCCTTGCCTTTCTGGTCGGGGTAGCTGACGTTGAAATCACGTAGTTACTGCAGGCGTCATCGCACAATGGGCTCCAGGTACAAAACCTTTCTGGCGAGTGGGTTGACGTGCCACCTATTCCTGGAACATTCGTGGTTAATATCGGCAAGGGTGAGTGTGCCTGTTCTCCTCTTCGCGTTTCCCTTCCCATCTCCTGGACGTTTGGGGATTTTCCTCTGTAGGTTTGGAGATGGTCACCTCCGGGTTGGCCCGTGCAACGTCCCATCGGGTTCTATCACCTCCTGCAGGATCAACTCCCCGATATTCTATTCCATTTTTCCAGAGCATCAGGCAGGACTTGCGGCTGAACGAAGTTCGGCTGAATTGTACGTGTGTGCTTCGATTGCGGTCAACGATCTTGTAAAAGCCCGGGCCGTTGCAGTTCCGCCGGAAGTGTTGGCACTGAGAGAAAAGCGAGGGGGCATCGGTGCGACGGACTGTGGGTATCGCGTGAGTCTGGTGTCGTACCCGCTTACCCACTTGCTGGATCAACAGCGGTCAATTATCGTGAATATGAACACGAATTCTCTGGACATGCGTCGCTGATTGCACGTATAAAGTGGGCTAATCCCCGTTAAATGGCCGATGTCTTGATTCTCTGATACACCCTTTGCAGGAGCCACCCGGACGTAGCTGAGCGACATTATCCTCAGCTCTTCCACACGTTTTTCCCACAGGGAATACCAGCAGGGGGCAGTTAGGCAGCGCTACTAAACTCGCCTAGAGTTCGACCTTGTTGCGATGCTTTCCGAATCGGAAATGATTGTTAATCCTGTACATATGTATCTGTGAACGAACAGGTCTTCCTCCCCTCGATCGTCTCGTCCCCTGATTCAGCGGAGCACACAAAAAGAAAATACCGGCCACATGTGGTCTCGCATTTGTCAGTGGCCACAAAACTAAGTATACCTGTACAATATACGATAGAGAGATAAACCTGCGGCGTATGCGTGCGACGATAATCGCTCCCCCAGGGTCTCCCCCCTACCTCTATTCTAGATCCCGCAACGAGGTACACTGTACGCCACTTATATTCCCGAGGTTGTTTTCTGCCGGTGCCTGATAGAGGGTGACGCCTTAGCATAACGAACGAAATAACAGTCTGGAGTGGACGCTTCAACGCGCTTGCGTTTGGCTGTGCCTGCAGCACGGTACACGATAAGATAGGACCCCCGATAATGGGTCTTGGCCGCTTTCACGGAAGCTTCAAATTCAGTGTCGCTCTGTGAGGGGGTAATTTCCTGATATTCGCGTGTGAGAGCCGTGCAGAGCAAAGGCGTGAAATAGTTGTTACGATTTGGATCCAGTCAGCATTCGTTAATAGAATTGTCTTGTCGAGATTTAACTCCTGGGTGGTGGGTGAGTGACGCGCGGTTAGGAGGCGGCTACTCCCAAGGAACACATCAGACCGAACCGTGAGATGCGTTGGCAGGGTTAAACATGAGTACTTGAGTGGTAACAGGCGTACGTGAAGGTCGCACGAAGCGAGAACAACTCTTGCTGAGGGCTCGCAAACTCGCGTGAGGAACGCGTTTATCACTTTCAACTTCCCCGAGAGCCGTCCTATCAGTGTGATGTCATCCTGAGTATGAAGGCTCTCTGCCTGGGTCTCCTCCAGTTCGTTGTTAAGCGTTGTGGACCTGACAGAGAAATCGTGGTCAACCGCGAATCCTCTTTGAGGAAGTTTGAGGAAAGGTCAGACTGGCGAACGGTCACCTGTGCATTCGTAAGGCCACGGGAAATGGGAGCGGCCTGGGACCACGGGGTCGTGGTCCAGGTCGTACGACCGTTGCTCGCTGTATCCCTCCCAACCGTATCTGGAGGGATGATAGCGGTGAATCTCAGGTCTGCGAGCTCATCACACGAGTTCGTACGCGCCACTTGAACCCACCGACCCATCCCAATCCTTGTAACCCTCCAATTTCGACCTTTTCCACTCACCTTGATGACTAGAGCCTTGAGATCCGCGCATCTCTGTGGGAGGTGTTCAGCGCTAAAGCGCCCAGCATTGATATGATGTGGACACGTCGCGCGCCTGACACGATCACCAACTTCCAGCCGAACCACGACGCAGAACCCGCACCCAAGCCAACCCCCATCGTTCCTTCAACAGACGGTGTCGCTGGCCGAAAGACTGAGAAGAGGAAGGTGCCGGTAGCAGGAAACCCTGGTCCTTCGTTTTTGCCAACATGACATTGGCTTATTCTTTACCATCCAACTTGGCCCCGTCGACTGTCCAGAATACCGCATCGTTTCTACGCACCGTCGCCCTCGTCTTCATCTCTGGTGCTGCCATTGCTTCGAGGTTGTTCGCCGTGATTAACTTTGAGAGTATCATCCACGAATTGTACGCCTCCCTTGCTTCCTGGTTCGGTTGGAGCAAATGCTGATGTGATGTGGCTAGTGATCCATGGTTTAACTAGTACGTTTTTGCAAGGTCATTCACGTTCAGAGAGGTTGCTAAAGGTTGTTGGTAGTCGCGCTACGAGAGTGTTAGCTTCCAAGGGGTTCTACGTGTGTCCAGCGTCTTCGTCTCTGATGTCTCGCGTGCTAAAGTTGCTTTAGGAATTCTGGAATTGGTTCGACCCAACAGCATGGTATCCACTAGGTCGTGTAGTTGGAGGTACAATCTACCCTGGGTTGATGGCCACAAGCGGTGTCATCTACAACGTCCTCCACGCTCTGAACTTACCTGTGGACATCCGAAATGTCTGCGTGCTGCTTGCTCCCGGATTTAGCGCCCTAACCGCCTGGGCTACTTACATGTGAGTTTCTTGAGGTTTGACATTCGTCACTCAAGGTGAACTTACGATATTAGGTTCACAAAAGAGCTGAAGGACGAGAGCGCAGGCTTGTTGGCTGCCGCCTTTATTGGTATCGTCCCAGGATACATCTCGCGTTCCGTCGCGGGATCCTACGACAACGAAGCCATCGCAATCTTCCTGCTCATGTTCACTTTCTACTCTTGGATCAAAGCCCTAAAGATGGGAAGCGCTTTCTTCGGAACCATTGCTGCGCTCTTCTACTTCTACATGGTCGCTGCTTGGGGTATGGACTGAACCGGCTTACACCATGATATCTTGTACTGAGTCGAACATTTACAGGTGGATATGCGTTCATCACGAATATGATCCCACTTCACGCCCTGGTCTTGGTTCTCATGGGTCGATTCTCTAACCGACTTTACGTGGCCTACTCGTCTTGGTATGCTATCGGTACACTTGCCAGTATGCAGGTTCCCTTTGTTGGTTTCCAACCCGTCAGAACCAGCGAGCATATGGCCGCCCTCGGTAAACCCCATCCCTCATGACTGTGTTCCGAGCTGACCTGATGACAATCAGGTGTTTTTGGCCTCCTACAAATCGTTTCCTTTGCTTACCTCGTAAGGTCCCACGTTTCCTCAAAGCAGTTCCAGACCCTGCTCTCCGTCTCGGTTGTAACCATCGGTATTCTGGGAACCCTCGGATTTGTTGGTCTGACATACAAGGGTTACATCGCTCCTTGGACTGGAAGGTTCTACTCCCTCTGGGATACGGGATATGCTAAAAAGTAAAAAGCCATCTTTGTGGGTTGCCATTCCAGACTGCTGACCCAAGATGACACTAGATATATTCCCATTATCGCGTCGGTTTCTGAGCATCAACCGACTGCTTGGCCCTCATTCTTCATGGATCTCCAATTCCTCGTGTTCCTCTTCCCAGTTGGCGTCATCCTTTGTTTCAAGGAGCTCAGGGACGAGCATGTATTTGTTATCATCTACGCTCTCGTAGGAACCTACTTCGCCGGCGTCATGGTTCGGTTGATGCTGACCCTTACTCCTTGTGTTTGTGTCGCTGCCGCCGTTGCCCTCTCGACGCTTTTGGACACCTATATCGACCCGAGGGCGCCTGACACGCCCACTGCCGAGACTGTTCCGGTCTCCGTCCCCAGTGCTCACAGCTCTGAAGTCGCCTCTAAGAAGGCCAAGAAGGACAAGACATCAGCCACGGAAGCTACACAAAAGGATCCCGTCGAGGATGTTACCGCAGGGCTCCAGGTCTTCACCACCATCCTGGAAAAGGACAAGTCCCCCCGCATTGCTGGGCTGGACAGCCGATTCGTTGTCATCAGTGTTGCCGTCTTCCTCCTCGTCTTTTTCGTTATGCACTGTACATGGGTCACTTCCTACGCATACTCGTCCCCTTCGGTCGTGTTGGCTTCGAGAAACCAGGACGGGAGCCAGCGTATCATCGATGATTTCCGGGAGGCATATTACTGGTTAAGGCAGAACACGGAGGAGGATGCGGTGGTGATGAGCTGGTGGGACTACGGATACCAGATCGCCGGTATGGCGGACAGACCGACTCTTGTGGATAACAACACTTGGAATAACAGTTGGTGGAGTTCTATGGGTTTTTTTGGTTCATGATGACTCACTACCTCTGCTTACAGCCCATATTGCCACCGTTGGAAAAGCCATGTCCTCTTCTGAGGAAGTCGCATATCCTATTCTTCGTAAACACGACGTGGAATACGTTCTGATCATCTTTGGAGGATTGATCGGATACTCCGGAGACGACATTAACAAGTTCTTGTGGATGGTTAGGATTGCGCAAGGAGTGTGGCCCGACGAGATTCAAGAACCGAACTACTTCACGCCCTCGGGAGAATACAGGGTTGACGCCCAGGCGTCGCAGACCATGAAGAACAGCTTGATGTATAAGATGTCCTACTACAAGTGAGGTTCACTCCCTTCCCAATCACTATAGCTTCTGACGTGGTCCGTACCCTCTACATAGCTTCGAAAAGCTTTTCGGAGGTAACGCTCCTGTTGATCGAGTTCGCAACCAACACCTGCCCACCACCGGCCCCACCTTGGACTACCTCGAGGAGGCGTTCACGTCGGAGAATTGGCTTGTCAGGATCTACCAAGTCAAGAAGGAGGACTCGTTGGGACGGGACCTCAAAAGCGCCAACGCATTCTCAGAGGGGAAGAGGAGGAAGAAGCTCAAGCCCCCCGTCAAGCGAAAAACCATCGTTTCCAGCTCGTAGATTAGATGTTCAAGATATTGTCTCTTTTGATATAGTAATTTCTGCCTCAATGGCATCGCTTCCATCTATTCGCACTTGATCCTCGTCTCCACAACATCTGCCACGATCGAGACGAATTTTCCCCTCGGCTGGTGTAATGCTTGTGACCTCCTTCGTGAGATTCAAGGCTTCGATGGCGGCGTTCAACGCTGAGATGGTACCATCCCGCTCCTCCGGATATTGAATATTCGCGTCCACGGTCGAAATTTGAGGTAGCTGCGAGATAACGGTAGGAACCCGAATCCTGGCGGGCGCAAGCGACTGTCTCCCTGTGTTGCGCTTCGTGGATGACGCGTTACAGGTTACACCAACCAGCGAACTTCTCACATTGCCACTACCCGAGTTTCCAACCAACAAACGATCGTCTCCGAACTCGAGGCTAGATTTAAGTTAGGTCCATGCGTCCCATTGGTTTAATGGCTGGTCACACGCGGATCTCGCTGGTCGGTGACGGTCGTTGAGCTTGGGTCCATCCCGTCCATGGACCCACCATTATCACACGCCCCCAACCAACGTAAGCGTACGTCGGCCACGGGCTTCAAACACCCACAGTTGGTGATACCTCCATGCATTGACCGTCACGATTCTCACCAGACAGTCTCATAACACTAAAGCAACTGTGGTGGGAACACCTCCGTGGCACAGCTTCACTGCCCCTTGCGACCAAGCTCCCTGATCCTGATTCTGGCCCTTTGTACCGGGAATTGGACCGGCGGCTGGTCCTCCGTGCGCCTTAACTATGACAGGCCATAACGGACAAAAATAATGGCGCGTCTCAGGCGCAATCCCAAGCACAATCCCGGCCTCTATGTACGCTCAACCCCTGTCCCTGACCCGTCCCCTTCCCCTCGTCCTTGTTCTGTTCCTCGCTGAGCCTTGCCTATAGATTCCTCCGTGGTCCCGCTGATGATATATGCATAAGAGGCAAACTATTCGCTTTCTGTATCTTGGAATTGGTAAGATCCCTTGCCGGTTTTCTGGGAGATTGCATATTGGGGACCGGTAACCTATTTTGGATCCAAACTCCGCAACAAGATTTCCAACCGACTAACGCCATGGCTATCAAACCAACGTCTATGCACCAATGTCAATCCAAACCATGGCTGATATTCTAGTGGCATCCACTCTCACAAACGGTCGCGTCAGTCCATGGAACCACCGAAAGCGAGTAGAGACACCTGTCCATGGTAGGCTCAAACCACCACAGCCACGGCTTATGTGGTTTTTGTCAACCACTCCACTCAGATGCCACGACAAGCAAACAGGGATCGTTTATAAGGCATCGCGGGTGCATGAGGTTAACCAACACCCCGAACTCTCGCAAATTTCAATGTAAGCCCCACAACGCATTACATCGAGCCCCTATTGATGGCTTTATTTCCTTCAGTCATCATGTCCCAAGCTACCCAACACGATGTCGTGCCCCGGCCTGGTCCTATCGCCAAGTTTCCCCCAGAGATCATAATAGAGTTCTTCAAGTTCGCGGTACTTTCATCAGAAGAAGCACGTTCTCATGGAGCCAAGACCCTCTGTCTGGTGGACAAATATTGGAACGACCTCGCCAACGAAACGTCAGATCTATGGACCAAAGTAACTTTGGCTTATCCCCTCAATGCAGACCAACTTTCCGCCGTACAGAAGTGGCTCGAGGCTTCCAAACCGAAGGCCATTGACGTTGAAATAGATCTCTGTGACCCCGTTTGGAACGGGCCCGACTTGGAGGCAGAGGGCCGGCGTCCGAAGGAGGATCACGCCAAGTTCAAGGGCATGATCGCTGCACTTTCTGGCTCAGAACACCGCTGGAGGTCCATTTCCATCAAGTCGGACATATGGCACCCAACAAACGAGTTTCTTCAAGCGTGCGAGATCCAGAACCTTCCTCTTCTGGAATCGATATCCCTCGAAACGGTCGACGATGGCGTAGGGGAGGAACCGACGGCACTCCTTGCCTGGGAATCCGTTGATGTACCGACCCTGTTTGGGAGTACTGGGACCCTCATGCCGAAACTTCGAGGGGTATCCCTTTCTGACGTGCCTGTCGACTGGAAATCGGCCGTGACTTCCCTCCAGAATCTTTGCAAACTCGAGATAAAGGACCTACATCACCGAGCCGGCCCGACCTTCGAACAGTTTGCCGCGCTCCTGGCCGCATCTCCCAGGCTCGAAGTTTTGGACGTCACCGGGTATTGCCCGAACCTGGATCCCGCTTCCACCCAATCTCGGATCCCGCTTCTGCGTTTACCAGCGCTGAAGCACTTCGTGTTCGGATGGACGCACGTCCGCCCCGCGCGTCACTTTCTTGCCACGTTTGATATCCCAACGACACTCGAGACGCTCTCCCTGATCGACGTAGAATCTGGACGTGATAACTGTTGGCGGCCAGACCCGGAACCGTTCCAGTACATCGACGATTCGTCCTCGGTCTTCGAACACCTCGCATGCCTTGGGTCAGTGGACCTCAAGAACGTGGACCCCTCAAAGCCGTGGATCTCCATGCTCGGATTGAAGAGTCTGTCCGTGTCGTGGGTGATGGCCGCATCTGACCTCCCCATGGTGATCATGTTCTTGCAGAAGGCGCCGATGATCGAAGAAATCCATTTGACGGGTGTCGACCAAGGAGTCCTCGATGCCGTCAGTGTTTCTGTGCGCGCTCGCCATCTACGGTCGCTCAAGAGGCTCTATATCTGGAACAATGGATACGAATCAATAGAAACTCGCCGTACCACCGACCTTCTTCGTAGTCTCGGTTTACAAGTTACTGTCAATAAATTCACTGAAGGAGACTTCTGTTTCAACCCCATTGCGTTGTAGGTATGACACAGCATGGAGGTCGCAGAACGGAGGTCGTGATTCGTTTCCGTTTACCCACTCCCGGTATCTTTTCTCAGATTTCTCCCCCCCCCCACCCTTTTCTCTCTTTGTCTTATGTCTCGTAGATTTGTGTACTATAAAATGACGTTGGATTTCGATGTACTTTCGTTGGCTCTTACAGTGGCAGCTTCGGTCCGGTGTTCCGGAGGTGTCGGGTTCAACC
>Ga0307513_10003208_pt1 | contig 22305 bp, 28 predicted proteins | sample 15_EM_MG_FD_202174 | JGI IMG/M metagenome (GOLD analysis project Ga0307513, IMG submission 202174) | Populus trichocarpa ectomycorrhiza microbial communities from riparian zone in the Pacific Northwest, United States - 15_EM | ecosystem: Host-associated > Plants > Roots > Unclassified | place... | reverse complement strand
CCTCGCGAGATTCCACCCTCCTCACCTCGCGAGATTCCACCCTCCTCACCTCGCGAGATTCCACCCTCCTCGCCTCGCGAGATTCTATCCTCACCTCGCGAGATTCCACCCTCGCCCCTCACCTCGCGAGATTCAATCCTCACCTCGCGAGATCTCACCCTCGCCCCTCACCTCGCGAGATTCAATCCTCACCTCGCGAGATCTCATCTCGCCCCTCACCTCGCGAGATTCCTCCCTCGCCCCTCACCTCGCGAGATTGGCACCAACAGCTCGCGAAACGAGGGTCACTTTCCTTCCTGTCAACTCAACCCAGAGCCCTGAGCAAACAGAGGCAAAGTCGAGCAAAAATGCACTGTCTCAGCAAACGGAGCAAAATAGCAAAGTCAAACTTTTTTAATGTTGTACACCAGACGACCAGCTCCTTCTTCCCCTTCCGTGCGCATTTTTACCCGAAGCGAAACTCTCTGTGGATCTTCATTTCTACCAACCTTCCCTTCCCGCGTCTTCTTCTTCCGCTTCTCCTTCTCCTCCTTCATCCTCTTCTCGTTCCTCTTCCTCTTCAGGTTCCTCTTCTATTTCATCCTCTTCCTCTTCGTCCTCTTCGGGTTCCTCTTCTACTTCATCATCTTCTCGTTCCTCTTCCTCTTCGTCTCCTTCCGCCTCGTCTTCCTCATCGCCCTCGTCGCTTTCATTCCTTGCCTTGTTTTGCTGCCGCTTCGGAGGGTTACGGTAGTTCTTGGCTTTCTTGGATCGTCTCGCTGCCTTCCGTTTCCCTTCCTCCCGAACCTTATGCTTCTCTCTCGCAAGAACTCCCTTCGCTTTCATCCTCACAGCCCTTTCAGAATCTTCTGCGTTGTACCCTTCCTGTATCAGCATCTGTACCTGGACATCCTTTGGGGCTCGATGCGCCGCAGGTGCACGCGGAGCGCGGCGGACTCTCCCCTCACCCCTCGTTTGGGTCCCCACCCCTTCAATTCGGAGGTGATCCGCATTCACCAAAATGATCATCTTTCCCTTATCCACCTTCCATATTGCTGCATTTCTTGCGCGCGCTAGGTCGCTATCCGGAAGGCATTGACAATTTGAAAGCAGCTCCTCCAGGCATCGGTTTAGCTCTCGCGTGTCGTCCGTGTTTAGAGGTCGGACTGTCTGGCGATACAAATGAATATAGCCTGTCTCTTCGCCAAACGCCTGGAACCGGGTGGGCAGAACCACACCTTCATCAACGAAATAGATCTTCCAACGCTCCCCAAAGGACGCAGTTCGCGCCCCGGAGACTCCCTTAAACCTTCCAGAGTTGCATGGGCGGAATTCAATGTTCATCGTATGTTTGACCACAGAGTGCAATGACCAACATTCTAGAGCTTCCTCTATTGTCGCTGGTTCGGGTACTTCCCCTAGAGCTAACCATCCAGGATGTATCGAAACCCATAACGCCCGACAAAATCTGATGAAAATTTTGCAAGCTTTTCCTTCGATACTGGAGTTCGGGGCGTCCGAATAGCTCTGCAGATTCATTGGGAATTCCCACTGAGAAACGATATCAAATGGGTTGCCTTCCAAAGAACGCTTGATTTCTGCCCATGTCGGATTTCGCCCAATGGGATAAATGTCGCCCGCTTCGTCACCTGCTACCCGCGCTGGTCTAACAAATCGGGCTCCAGGCGCCTTTAGCTCACCTAGGATCCTTTTGATACCGGGGTCAGCCGAGTCTGCCTGTAGAATATCCTCAAGACACGGATTTCTCTCGAGATCCAAAGTGTGAAGGAAGAACATCCCAAAGGAGTCGCAAAGACGCCGATATTGTAGCGCTGCCAGGGATTCTCTGACAAAGGTGTTCACCAGGGGTGGCGTGAACATCACGGACTGCATTAAATATGCAAGCAGACCGCTTAGAACTCCGTAATTACTCGGCCTGAGTCGGTACAGATTCGCTTGTGTCTCCGCAAGGATGCCCAGTCGTCTGTCGAGAAATTCAAACCAAATTTCGGATGGAAGCCACAGAATCGGTCGTGAGTCCATGAAATCCTTTACCTATATACTATATAATTAGACAATTCACCGTTGCTGAATCTATTTTACTTACCATGTCGTCCATGAAATTAGTCATCTCATTCATCGCTGCCCCCGAAACTCGGAATTCATCGCGCACTCCGTATGACACGGTGTTAGCTTGAGTTTGAAAGACTTGTCGTACACTTTTCAATTCTTGCTGGAAAGTCTTGTTTTGCTGATACACGTCCTTCTCGTTAAAGAGGTTCCTGCTGTTGTCATTCTTCCGCACCGCCTCCCATGGCAAGTTGTAAGTCTGTCGGAACACCACCCCGGTTCTTTCGCAACGCCTTTCCGGACTTTCCGCCTGGAGTCCCCCATATAGCGCAAGCGTGTTGACAGTATGGATATTCCCTGAGAGAAATCCAGCTGCACCATATGAGGCTTCCAAGCTGTCCAGACGCCATAATCCCACCAATGGACAGTCATGCTGCGGCTGAATGGTTACACCCACATCGCACACCAGCTCTCCGTTTTTGGGATCCTGCATAAAGTCCATATCAAGAGCGGGGAAGGACTCGATAAAGCGCTCAATAGCTCCGCGTAGGCTTGCGCCCAAGGTGGCGCCCTCCCTTTGCGAAAGTCCTTTGGATCCTTTCACCTGTATGACGAAGAAGAAAGATCCGAAATGATCCAGGTGGTATGGATCCTGTTCGATCTACATGAGATATTTCAGATAATTAAATTTCTTGGCACGGATTCCAGAAGCACCTACAATGCATTTCATAGCTTCTATAAGCTTCTTCAACTCCTCCGCGTGTATGGGGTGTCTAGCGGTAGGTTGACCTACATTTCCCTCCTTACCGCGGGTCACCTTGAACGCCGTGTGCTGTCGATTGAATGTGTTATAGGGCTCCTGCACCGGACTGATTATTTCTTTCCAAGCAGGCAGGAGTACGCGATCCCAGAAGAAGTTTTGTATGTCGGCAGGTACAGCGTTCTCCCACCGGCCCGTGTAAGGATGTTGGTGTGTCATTCTCGGGAAGAACAGAATGAGGTCGATGCTCGTAGTCGTTTGGCCGACTACTCCGAACAATATATGTGGTATCCTGCTAAGTCGGAACCGCTTCGTCTGCCACTCGCTTCGTTTCCCTGCCTTGTCTTCTTCCGACTGAGGATACAATAGTTCAACCATAATGTGGTTGTTCTTCCAGATCGGCGGCTTCTTGCGTATCACAGGCATCTGGTATATCCCAACCGAGCCAACGAATCGCGGGTTTCGAGTGATCCAAATAAGACTGTCAATGTCACATGCTGTGAACACTCGTTGAGGAATGACCCTATCCCTCTCCAGATCGAGGTAGATGAAGGATTGGCCTCCCGATTCATCCATTATTCGTCCTGTAAGCAATGGCAAATCACTTCCGAGATCGTTTGCTGATTCCAGTAGCTCTCTAGCACCTAGAATAATAAGGTCCGTGGCTTCTATCACCTGGCCTGAACGGCTTATCTTGGGAGGCGACGCAAAGGCAGCGGGTGGTTCCTGTAAACCAACGGGAGATAAATGTTCCCTGACCAGAATGGGTCTCATGAGCCAAAAGATCTGCATGAAGTCGGCCAAAAGGCGAAAACCATAATCCTTGAATAACGTCCAGGGAGTGGCGATCACCATGTTCAAAATGTACACCAACGAAAGCTGGGCGAGCTGCATGACAGCGTCAGGAATAGGGTCGAGGACATCGAGTGTTGGCCCGTTTGTGTAGTCGTCATAATCGTCGGAGAATTTGTGTCGCAGGCCACGCAGACTTGGCATCGGCGGGAGTTGAGGTCCATTCTTCGGCCTGGGGTATCTTCCGATCGTTGCTTGTCTCCAGTCTACTTGCAAGGCAGCAGCGGGCGGTACGTTCTGTCCGTCTTCCTCTTCTCCCGCAGCGTATAATCCTTTCAAAGCGTCCTCCTTCCGCGCGTCATCCTCTGCATCACCGGCGTCTGCTACGAAATTTTGTTTGTTGCGAGTTCCGCGAAGAAGGGTGCTGGAATGTGCGCCCAAACCATGAAGTTCGAACTGAGAGGTTACTTCAGGTTCCTCCTCCGGCGTGGCTTTCCCACCACGAGTATCTGTCGCATCCCCCTTGTTGCATTGGTCGCAGCGTATCATAGCTCGCCGGAGATTTAGGTCAACGTCCTTCAGCGCATATCTAGGATGCTCAGCTAGCTTTTCGCCGGTCTCATCCTCTAGCTCATGGAAAAAGGTGGTTATGTCACCGTTGATCTCGAGGAATTCCTCCAGCTGATTTTGGTAGACAGTCTTGCTTGCGATGAAGTTTTCATAACCTTCAACGGCAAGTTCGTGTATTCTGACCGCCATATTGAGCCTTAAAGAATGGCAGCATGGTAATTCAGGAAGTTTCCACAGCCCCTCTCCATCCAAGCGCAGTCCTTTGATCCATATTCTTTCGACAACCTGGCAGGCGATAGGTCCACAGTCATAGCCATTCTGCTTCCAGTCTACGGAGTGGGCAATCATCCCAGGAAAGTCGCCAGTAGACCAACCGTACAAATGGCAAATCCTTTCCCAGATGAAAGTCCACCCTCGCCAGTCGTTCGAGTTCGAATCCTTTGTCCTCTGATTGACATAGTATTTTCTTCCCAGAATATGAACGCGCCGCGTTTGTGGCTGGAAAACTAGGGTACAGAAGTGTTGTCCTCCGGTATCCAAAACGCATATGCAATCCTCCAATGGGCAACTCACGGCTTCAGACTGTGGAAGGTCCTCAAATAAGGAACGGAATCTTTTGATCTCACGGCGAAGTTGCGCCGGCTCTTGGAGACCTTGAGCATGTTGCACGAACCTGTTTGGAATAAGTCGGATCCCCCCTTGGTATCTCGTGCGCTGCAGATCCGATAGCCAGGCGTCCATGAGTAATGAAGATATCCAAGCCTTATTTTTCAGCGAGGGCAAGTCCAGAAGAATAGACGACCAGACGTTGGGATCCATTTGGGTCATATCTAGAATGCCGCTATTAATTATGAAACTGGAGACTAGTCGGGAATAGATTACCATACGCCGACAAAGGTGGGAGAGGGGCCGGGACGAGTGAACTCTGCTCAATCTGCGTCCGCTCGGGGGGGCGATATATATCTGCGCCACTGTTTCTAGATGATGGTGATGAGAGGGTAGGGCTGGGGGGCGGGGGAGGCGAATGATGGCTCGTTCTTGCTTGATCGTGATATCGGAGCTGATACGAGATAACTTGGTTGCTTTCACCAGACAGACTCACATCATCCGGTGTTGATCGTCCAGATGGGAGGACGTTGGACTTGTCTACGATAACCTGCCCCTGCCTGGGGGAATAATACAGATCCACGCCACTGGGGCTGGGCGGCAGGGAAGGTGAATGATTCTTGGTGCTATCTTGATCGCGATATGGGGGCGTTCCTTGTGCTTGGTCCAAGATAGTCGGGTCGCTTTCATCATACAGACTCGGATCATCCCACGTTGATCGTCCAGACTGAGTTAGAGACAGAAACCTCTGGCCAGAGGCTTCATGTACAGAGCCATAGTCGTAAGAATCGGAGGAGCCCGAGGAAAACGGAATGTCGTCGTGCCTTCGAATGCTTTCTTGGTAGACGGAATCATATCCATAAGAAGAGCTGGAATCGGAGGGAGATGAGGGATCGGGTTGGCTTTCGCACATGCCTATTTGTGCACTGGCTTGACGGACAGGGTGGGTGTGACCAGCTGTAGTACAGTACAGAGATTGCTTCGCACTCAAGATGACAAATGTATTTAGGCTAATAATAGCACAACACGGCAAATTAGGCGACCGACCCCATGCGTTAAATGACCATCTTACATCCACGCCCTGGACATCTGTAGCGAGAAAAGGAGGTGTTACAGGCATAGATGACGAAAGACTCCCCCAGCTTCTCCTCCCAGTCCTCAGGGAAATCCCCCTTGTTCTCCCACTCCTTCACCTTTTCAATCTTCCTTCCAGCGCCACAAATTCTCCACTGATCCTCTGAAGATCCCAGAGCACCGCGTAGAATTGGCATTGAAGCGATCTTCTCAGCCGCATCTTGTCCCACACTCTCACGAAAATTCAAGATCTTCTTGCGCTTGATGCAGTCGACGTCGTACCATTTGTTGCAGGTCAAACAATACCTTTGGATGTCGTCCTCGGGGCTGTATATCGAATTGCAAATGCAATGCGTTTTCACTCCCTACATTGAAAATAAGCGTTGGCACTGAACTAAATGAAAAAATAGGGCTTTACAGATATAACATCTACCGAAGTGTCAAGATGGAGCCGCATAAACCAAGAATCCGCCGGTATCGCTTTCGCAAGATATTCATTGGGGTCGAAATCGTGGACGGTGTGGATCGCTTCAAGACGCATCAGAGGGGCGCTCCAAAACGTGCAAATAAAACTACCCACACTCAATGCAGATTGGGTCGACGACGGCGGGATGGTTTGAGCTTACAAGTTCAGTGTTGCCGAGGCTGTTGAGAATGCCGAGCATGCTAACAAAGATGTTAGCCATAATTCACCCTCAAGGTGTTTGTCTTACCGTCTATTAGGTTTGATGCGTCGTATCACCTCAGAAGGAGAATAAAACCAGGTGCCGGTCACCCAACACCGCCCTACGTCATCATCCACACGGATGGAACCCACGAGAATTTTCCAATAACCATGCCCATGTTTCCCGCGCGTGGAGTAATCGAAATTACGGGGGAGGACGAAGATGCTAACCAGCCAGATTATTAGAAAAAAATAAGAGAACCGACGACGATATCTCACTGATCGCCGCGCTTGATCACTTCATCTCCCTGTTGGGAGTTTGTTATTTCAAGATCGACCATCTCGCGCATCTTCTCCGCTACCTCAATATCCGGCGCGAGTTCTTCTTTTTCTTTTTCTTCGTCCTCGCCCTTGTCCTCGCCCTGGTCCTCCTCCTCGCCTTCGTCTTCGTCTTCATCCTCGTCTTCATCCTCGTCTTCGTCTTTGTCCTCGTCCTCCTCGTCGTCTTCGTCTTCGTCCTCGTCCTCGTCCTCGACCTCGTATTCGTATTCTTTGGGCATCTTAGCTTTACGAGGCTTGCTTGTGCGCATGGTGGAGGGAAGAGGGCTGACGTGCGAACGTTCCGGGACCTCGTGGTAAGCTATCTCAGTCACATGACACTCTCCGCACACACACGCGCAGAACACGCCTCTGCCTCGCGCCTCCGCAGCTTGTCCTCAAACCCTCATGACCTCCAACGCCTCTAAAAAACCGCAAGACTGTGTGAGAATCAATATACACGTCCTGATCCCTAAAGGCGATAACGACCATTTTTAGTCACAGCCGTCTGCACAACCTGTCCCCCGAAAGGTGAAAGAGCCTCGGCTTCCAGATCTCGCCGCGGTGCCCAATCCCACCCCTACCGACGTACCATCGGGTGTTATAAGAACTGCATCTAGAGCCAGAAGTGCTGGGAAACTTCGCGAAAGGGCTGAGGAACGCATCGTAAACCAGGCAGCAAAGTTCTTGGAATTTGCGCAGGTTATTCGGGTGCCATACACACTCTCTGGTTTACAGAACGTCACGCAGGAGCAAGAAAGGGAATTAGAAAATATTTGCAATACGGAGCTAGGATCCAGCCAGGCAGCCCAATGCATGTCGGCGCGATTCATCGACTCAGACGGCAAAACACTGTTCTGTTACTTCAGCCGCAGGATCACCTTTGAAGGAATGAGCGCGCCCGTACGTTCAACCCATGATCCGCGCGGAACGAATCTAACTGGTTGATAAAGGCAGAAATCTCGCTAAAGGATCAGTATGTTGGGCGGACCCTCGCCGATTGGAATCAGCTCTCAGCTCGGAAGGGTGCCCGCGCCGCTTTCGACGGTCTCCATGTGAGTTTGTTCAGTTCTCGCAAATGGCTGGTATCACTCATGTCCCCCTAAAGAGGGATAAATGTCAACTTTACCATATAGCGGTGCAGAGACTTGCCCTGTCTCTGCCGATTCATTCCCGCAATGACGAGGGGCGACACGAACCCGGTAACGTAATGCCCTACAATGAGGTAGATCGGTACGAGTTCCCCCTAGATCCTGATGTGCCGACCCGGGTCATCCCTATGCCAATGAGGTTTGAAAACGCCGGGGTAATCCGCCTGTGTCATGGGTGGATACAGCAAGGCCATAGTGGCGTTGGGGTAAGAAGTTAACAATTCTCGTTGGTTCGATAGCTTAAATATGCCAGCAGGGACTGTATATCTCTGGCGATATCAGCCACAGCAGCTCCAGTCTCTCTGCCGTCGGTTCCTATTATACTGTCACGCGAGAGGTTGCTGAAGCACTGGCAATTATGTTCGAGGCGGCGTTTCCAGATCACTATGCCAAGTATCGCGACGCATTCAAAGCCGGCGTTTGGCTTCCGGAGGATCCCGGACCGTTTCTTGGGCGCTCGATTGTTTATAAACTCCAAGGGAGGCTTCACAAGGATAGCAAGGACCTCGGACCTTCCGCCTGCTTCCCTGTCGGATTCTTTGAAGGAGGCGAAATGTTCGTTCCTCAATTTAAAACTAAACTTTTGTGCGTTTTGGTCTTTAATTCTGATTTGGATCTGATTCCAGAGAAGATATGAGCCAGGCTCAGTTTGCATATTTTATTCCAGTATCATCTACCATAAAGTCGCGAGATTCAAGCCTCTGCCCCAGACTCTTGAGCAGAAGCTTGACAACATTACGCCGGGGCGCATCGGAACTGTTATGTTCTTCCCAAAACCAAGCTACGAGATCTTGAAGGGGAAAAAGGAGGGTTGGGCGAAAAAGACCAACTTTGGAAAGAACGAGGATCTAATTAAGTGACTTTATGTGTAGTAAGGGTAGAAGTATGTACAAAATACCGTCTAGTTGTTATAATTTATAGAGATAGCAGCGAAAATCAGCTCTTCAAGCCAGCCAAAGCAGCAGGCTATGAAAAACACTGCCCTCAACCTGGACTCGGCCGACTTCTCTCTCCAAACCCAGTCCCAGGGCCATAATAGGGCAGCATCTTGAATCGCGGCCAACAACTTTCGCATCTTGCGGCGCATCTAAAAGGAAACATATTATTCACTGGATGAGAAACAACTTGAAAAGGAATAGAATACGATGACTGACTTTGGGATCCAACAGCAAAATTCTCTCTCTAGAAGGTATCGGTCCAATGGCATGATCTATCACCCAGTCTTGGAGAACACCTTTAAATAGTAGAGGTCCTTTGTCGTTTTTGTCCCGGGTTTGAACTCGCTCTTTAAGATCCTCAAGCAGCTTTTCAAAGAAGGCTAATATTTCCTCTTTATCCTCAAGGTACATGGATTCGATACCATGAGCGCCCATATTTTTACGAACATTCTCCGGAGAATAATATGTCGAGGAAGAAGAACGGGAAGGTGCGGGACACGGAGAGGGGGGGCATGTGCTGGGTGCCGGTTTGGATATGCTACGCGAAGAGCGACTTGGGATAGGGACTACAACCTTGGTAGGGCTGTGGTAAACAAATCTACCTGAGGGTTGTGAAGGAGCGGGTTTATTGCGTACGTCCATTATTTTTTGTTGTTCGCGCATAGGCTCTGATGGGAGGGGAAGGCGGGCACGGCGAATGAACGCGCCTGAATGCCGAGAACTGGTAGGTGCAACGGTAGTCTGTTTTTTTTTCTTCGGTTCACAATGCGGAGACTCAGGTGCGCGGTCGGGCAAAGGCAAAGGTGAGCGCGCTGGTGAACGAGGTCCTCCATCGCCATCAAATACATTCGGCTCAACAAAATCATGAGGGAACGGTGTAGAAAACCTTTCAGGTACAGGTGAAGCGCCTAGACTGGACTCAAGACATGGAGAGGCCCTATCAGAAGACATGAAATTGTTGTCAGGAGACACAAGCGTCCCTTTGTATACAGGTGACAACGGCGCAGGAGACGAACGGCCAACAACAGCCGTTGAAAGTGGGGAATCCTGGACCGCGGGAAGATCCTGTAGAGACAGAACCGATGTCCCCGGGATGTCACGGGGGGCGGTTGGTGAATCCGAACCCATATGCGCCAGCGCCCGTCCTAGAGTGGAGTGTATCACAAATCCTAAGTCAAACATTAAATTTAGAAGTTGTTTTGAACGGTAAAAAATAAATACCGAGCTTATTGAGTTTTCCAAGATTCCCCAACTTACCGGCTTCGAAAGACGGGGGTCCTTTATAACGGAAACAACAACATCAGCCCAAAAAATTCAACAAGTGAGAGGTGGTTCTACGATGAATAAGTGTAACTACCCTCACTCTGGTGGCGATGACCCGAAAGTGGGTCGCGGTCACCACCCTTGTAGACAGACTGCCAAACTTGGACATTAGTTAGAATGGTAACTTTTTCAATGTTGGGAAACACTTACAATTCGGAACGAGGTGCTCATCCCTGAGCCCGTGCGCCAGACCGACCCCCGGCCACTTGGGGGGCAGGTCTTTCAGGTTGGGGTGTACGTCGTTCCAATTGTTTTGAGCTATATGAAAATTGGCCAGAGAGCGTTGATTAATAAAGAGGGGCCTTGGTGTGCATATAAGGATTGATGACGCACCTCGCGACCGTATCACATTGTAGTCCTTTCTGAACAGGCGGGACAAGTCGGCGCTGACCCAATCCACAGTTTCCTTGGTCCATGCCTTTACCGCCGCCTCCTCCCGTTCGATCTCCTCCTCCTCCATACCACGGCTCAGCATTTTCAGCCCACTGAGATCTCCCCGAAAGAGCGCATCACGGGCCATTCCCTCCCGAAACCATTCGGGTAGTCCCTCCTCCACTTTCTCCTCTCCTGTCCCCTCCTCCTTTGCTGGTGCCGCCTTTGCTGCCGGTCCGGTTTTCAATTTTTTGACGGAGGCCCCGCTGTTTCCCTGGGATACTGATGGCAACAATAGTAAGAAATTGCAGTGTGAATGAACACGAGAGACTCACCGTGGGTGCGTTTTGACATCCTGGGCCCTTGGCAGATGGAAATAGGGAAATAGACCAGGAAAGGAAAACCTCGCGACGCGAGTTTGGTGATGAATGGCTCGCGTTGCGAGTTCTGTCGAAAAAATGATGCACATGATGTGGCAGTCGCTTCAAACTCCGACTGATCGACTGTGCAGTTGCATTTGAAACTCCGACAGGTGGCCTGCGGAATGCCAGCGCACCGCCCCAACAGACCCCTCTGCCGCTGCCTCACCCGTCTGCGCAGCGGGCGAGGCATCAGCTGGGGGGAATGCACTAACTCTTTCTATTTTTTTCAGATCCTGAGCCACGCTCTCGCTGCTTGCCCCCCACTGTGTGCGTAATTCTGCCCATTTAACCCGTTGCTGATCTGTACCCATTTTTAAGTGGTTGCCTTTAGTTCTGTGGGAGTATTTAGGGGATCCTGCGCCTCGCATGCCACCCTAATCCCGGCTACTGCGTGCCGCCCTCGGCGTCTGCTGGGTTGCAAAACCGCCCCCCGCCACGTGTGTGACTCTGCCCATTTAATCCGCTGCTGATCTGTGCCCATTTTTTAAGCGTTTGCCTTTGGTTCTGCAGGAGTGTTTAGGGGATCCTGTGCCTCGTGCGCCACCCTCGGCGTCTGTGCTCGATCCCTAATTCCGGCTACTGTGCGCCACCCTCGGCGTCTGCTGGGCTGAATCGTTTTGCCCACCGCTTGTCGGAGCCGCATTCGATTCTTATTATTTTTATATAGTTTTCTTGGAGCCGCCGGCTAAACATGCGAATAAAAAAAAATTATTACATACTGTTAGAAGGGGAAACTATGCTAGGAGAAAGTGCCAACCCTAACCCTATGATAAAAACGCGATCACAAACGTCATCGATAACCGCCTCCTTACCTCTCCCTGCTGCAATGGCCACTGCGGCACTCAACACCCCCGTCGCTAACTGGTATTCATGTAAGCACGACTTCGAATGCCACAAATTGAGGGCGGATTACCTCCATTCTTTCATCATCCCCGTGAACACGTCAGTCCACCCGATAAAGGCATCTCAGGAGCTTGAGGCTAACGCAGTCCAACAGCGCCGGCGGGGGATGGACGTCACATGCGAAGACTCACACATGTTCACCAAGTAAACAATGCGTGTCCGGTATCGAAAAAGCGAATGCAACCCGCGCTGAATTTTTTCGCGCCGCATCAGCACTAGCCAAAAAGCATAAGGGTGGGGAGCGGCTAAAGGTGATAGCGCTGTTTACGAAACATTGGCCTGAGGTTTACCCGGACATACCCCTACCCCTCGATGCTAATGGGCTCCCCGTCGACTTTTCGGACGATTCTCGCTTCAAGCCGGTTCGCAAGGGGAATTCTGAAGCGGCCTTGCCACGCTCAGATATGGATGAAGAATTGGATAAGAATGACACAACTCCACTCGATCCCGCGGCCTCACTCTTTACGCCCCCACCCCCCATTTCTCTTGATTTACCCCCCGGTTCACCGCCCATTTCCCATGATTCGCCCCCCACTCCGGAGCCCCAGCGACCTTTGACCTCGCGTTCATCGACCCCGCGCTCCTCAATGCTCAACGGCAATGAAATGATAAAGTATCTCCAAAAGCATCATTTCGGTATCGCGATCCGCCCCATCCACTCGGGAATTGAAGGAGGCTTACTTTCTGGTTGCAAACCCGCAACCAAAGCACTCCGCGTCGTGTTTGTCGAGAATCCCGAGAGCCGAATCCCCGAGGTTTCTTCTTCACGCCCGTTGTCATTCTTGACCAAAACTTCTTTAGACAAACGGGTGTATGATCGGCTGAAGGAGGGGCTTCCCAAGTGCGTAAAGGAGATACCGAAGAAAAGCGGGAAAGGGAAACAAAAAAAGGATGAGAACAAAATCGATTGTTTCATTTCCTCCTGGGTGAGTTGAAATTTAAATGAAAGGTTTCTATTTATATTTAACCCGCTCAGCTTCTCTTGGCTGTCGAGATGCTGGACAAACCATCACTATGGAAGGTATCGCTCACATCGTGGCCAGACTTCCTTGAGACGGTGAGCACCAGTGAGGGTCCCGCTTGGGCTCTGCTGGTGAGGGAAACGGATCTCATCATCGGGGGACTCGATTTTGAGTCGGATTTTTTGTACGCCAACCAGAATGCTATCCGCTGCGTGTTCCTACTAATCGTTCTTCCAGAAATCCAAACGCATCATTTGCCGTGGACAGAGCTCGTGTGATGAAGTATATGATAGGAATGATCGCACTCCGCCACGTCGCAATCTGGCCTTCGCCTGCAGAGTCCTTGCTGGCCTCCCAGAAGGTCGAAACCCATCGCGTACTTGGTTACTGTGCAAGCGCTTTGGGTCTGTCTCATCCACTAATAGCGCCGGTGGAGAGCGGCGAACTGGAAACCGTGGTCAAGTCAATTGTGAGTGGGGAGAGGGAGGGGGCGATGAAGCGGGAATTCAGCGGGTGGTCAAGGCACATTGTCACTCCACATACCAAGTTGCGCGACGCCACCAAAATGATCGAGGCCTACCATGCCGAGGTGGCGGCTTACTGGGACGATCCCGACAGCCTATTCCCCTGCCCAGTGTGGTATTTACAACCGTACCTCGCCCACCTTCTGTATCTGGGGGAAGTGAGAGCGTTCTTCATTAACGGCTCCTACTACTACAGTGTCGCCACAACTCCCAAAGAATGTGACCCGACTAACACTATAAATACGTCCGCCAAGTACAAACGACCTCTCTCGAGTTTCAAGTAAGTTGTTTGGTAACTCTCGCCCGGGTACATTTTCATGATGTTCATTTCAGGTATGACCCAGACAACCCGACCGACCCCTCCTCTACCGGTTGGCTCACACTCGACGGGAGTCTTCCACCGCCCGACCCCTCTCTCTTCTACAACGAGGAGTCCTTCGAAATGTTTTCCCTCAAGATGCTCGGAAAGCTTATCCTTGCAGAAGAGCGTGCTTCGACCACCTTTTCTTCTCTGAGGATTTTTGCCCGGCTCGATATCTCCGTCTACCGCGATACATCTGCCAACGGCTCTGGGTTCCAGTATGTGCTCAGCGAGGTTAATCGCACTCTCAGCACCGCCCTTTATTCTGCTTATGCGGAACCCGTTGGACTTTGGGATGCGTTCATCGCCCACCTTGCCGACAACCTCCACCTTGCGACGGCGAATAAATGCTTTTTGAAACCCCCTCCCTCTCCGCCTGGGTTGTAGGTCATTCGGTGGGGTCGCCTTTTTTTTTTTTGTTGCTGTACATACATGTATCCTTGCGCGTTTAAATAAAAAAATCATTTGGCCTTGAATTGATGCGAGACTAATATATTACAAAAAAGGATATAACCAGCCTTTACCCGAAAATAAAATGATCTCACCCGGTTCCAACGGGTTCTGCATGATCGCGCGCAACTTGGAAAGAGATGGAGGCGGGTCAACGTTAACGATGTCATGATATACCTGCCTCCAGTAATTTTCCAATGTACCTCGATCTCCTGGAAGCCGGCATTTGATTCGGACGAGGCCATATGTCTGTTGGAGGTTGCAACGATGAAAGAACTTGGAAGCGGCGAGGATGAGGTTGGATGATGGATGAACCTCATACTGCGTTCCAGGTGGAATGACAAAGCAGTCACCTGGGGCAATATTCACTCGCATATAACGGATATTCCTTTCGGGCGGGGTATCGGACTTCATCTGCGTGACCATGGTGCGCAAATCGTCGATATTAGGACAGGACGCCCAATTATCGTGACGGGAAAATATGATTGACCCATTTCCGTGCTTTACTTGCATCATTGTGCAGGTTATTGCGCCTGAGAACCGTTTAAAAGTCTCGGGATTGTGGATGAAAAAATGAAGGAAAGAATGCGAGTGGGCTGCGTCGGGTGGGGCAAATGTGTAGTTTTTATTCCCCCATAGAGTGTTATAACTGTCCTCCAACTCCCTGTCATAGATCAGATCGGGTTCAAGCAACTGTACGATGGGTCTACTCACTGCATTGACGGAGGGAGGCACCATTGGGAGGTCGGGACAAATAAAAGGTCGTGTTTTCGGTCATTCAGAATATCGGCAAGACTGATGACAGTGGTGGTTTCTATAGATATTCATTCAGAATAAGACGATTCTGATGAAGGGATTCTAGGCTCACGGTCGTTTAAAGTGACCTCGAATTGAGGTTTAACTCCGAGTTCAGCAAAGCACGTATGCGGTGACCAACAGGCAAATCGAGATTCGAAGTGACCGGGTATGTATGCCACCGCGCCTTCTGACATAGTCGCTAGGATCTCTTCATTTAGAGCCTTGTAGTCCCAAACCGCTGCGAGGAGGTGAACGAAGGGAGGGTAGGCGGGTTCAGTCGAACATGACGATGAAGGTCGATCCGCATCCTCTCCTACATCCATCTCCTCTTCTGAATGTTCCGTGGCTTCTGGATTCCTGCCGTCTTGCAGGATGGCAGATACCTCGTTCATGATCGCCTCTGTATTAACTCCACCGTCCACGATCGTAGGTACCGGCGTGGCGTGATCCATTTTCGCCAGTGCCTGCCGCTCTATTTCGGCGACCTGCTCTAGACCTTGGGTTGAGATTTCGTCGAAATCGTACTCGGTATCGGCGCGTTTGATCTTTTGCGGAGGTTGCGGAGGTTTGACTTCGACTTGATAGAGGGCATCCAACGATGCGTCATAGGGATATTCGGTTTCCTCTCGCTTCAGAGGGGTAGGCATTTTTCTAGGACTAGTGAAGCGAGGATAAATGGTTGGAAGGGAATACATACCTGGAATCCGTAGTCGAAAGTGGAGCACAAGCGATTATCGTTGATTTATTCTTGTCAGAAGATTGCCGGATATGGTATTTCCTAATTAGACATGGCGAGACCATGTTTTGCCTGTTTGCCAGGCAAGAATCTCGCGAGACGGGATTTTTGAAAAATCTCGCGAGACGGGATATTCTCATTTAACGCTTGTGAGCTGAGGTGTTTGTCTTCAGCTCATATGTTTTCCGACCTTCATAATGTAAGTCGTATTCGTCACGTTTCGACGACTTTCCCACGAACGCCGACAAGAGCGTGCGTAACATTGTCACCTTTACTCGACTTTGAACCATCATGCCATCCACTCCCGAGCCCCTTTTCCTCCCTGATCCGGACTCCCCGTTGTTTCAGTTTCTCTGCAAGCCTACCGGCGACCCTCCTACGGATGTATGGAATCCTCCTGAGCCCGAGGATCAGGGAAAACCCAAAGGTATGTTATATTATTATTCCCTCCTGTGTTTGCCGTCTTAAGATTTTATTAAAGCGTCTCTCGGTTCCAAGTTGAAAGGCCGCCGAGAAGTTTACGTGCTTCTCCCTCGACGTGTGCGTCGCGCTGAGATCATTGGTATGTGAAGTTTCGCTCTATTCGCCATATTGTTGACTTGTCCACAGAGGAAACTCCTGCCCCTTCTTTAAGCGACACGATAGAGGCCCTCGGCAGGACTTTGGATAGGAAATGGGATGAAGAGGATCTTCCCTACATTATCAGTAAGTCTTGTATTTTCTAACGCGTATTGGCTTGTCACTCAATCTTCGTTTACAGATATAAAAAAAGCTCTTTTTGTGATCGACGCGCAGAATGCTTTGCTCACTCGTTAGATACTGTGCACATAGAATAATAGTAATAATCAAACTGTCGCCCGTATACTTGTATGATGATTTTGAAAGGTTCGCGAGGTGAGATCTGACAAAGGCTAACCAATAGATCAAAATGATTGTGTTTACTGGACCAAGATGCGGGTCGTATTATTTCTCTAAAATTCATATCATACTGGGGAGTCGATGAAAACCTCGCGAGGTGAGATCTGACAAAGACTAACTAATAGATCATGTTTACTGGACCAATATGCGGGTCGTATTCTTGTGTTATTTCTCTAGAATTCGTATCATACGGGAAAAAATGGGGAGTCGATGTAAACATCGCGAGGTGAGATCCGACAAAGACTAACTAATAGATCAAGGTGATTGTGTTTACTGGACCAACATGCGGGTCATATTCTTGTGTTATTTCTGTAGAATTCATATCATACTTGAACAAATCTGTCAATGAGGTCATATAAACAATACCAGTATCCATCCAATTATAATGCTACATCTACTGATACACTCATACACTGACAGGTATACTAACGAAAGGGCTAGAAAAAAAGTCACTACCACGAAAGTTTATTAAGCATCATCCAGTCATGTTGAGGCCGAATCTGTGCGAGAGCTTCCATGCCAGCCGCCCACATATTGTCCACGGTGGACATCGACAATGGGTAATATGCATAAGGACCATCTTCGACCTGAATGCGGCTCATGTTCTCGTCGATTTTGTTCTGTAGGCCGTTTGGGAGCGCCTCATCACGGATCTTCATATCGTACCGTCCACACCAATTAAAGTCGATCAACTTGACCTTGCCGTCTGCATCTGCATCGAAAAGAATATTTTGCCATCGCAAATCACCGAAAACGTACCCCGCAGAGTGCAGCAGGGTCAAAATAATCACGATCTGCCCATGAACATGCGGCGGTGGGTTGGTTTGAGTACGGATGTGGTCCATTACAACCATATGCATAAGATCTGACCGTAAGCAAAGAAGACCAGGCGTGGCACTTTGAGCGGGTCCGGAAATACCAGAAAGCTTGGTCTTCGGTAACGGGCCGCAGTATCGGAGGGCAGGAGCATACCCATGGTCCGCAAGAAACCCATGTACCCCTTCGCCGTACCTTGCAACAAATTTGACGACCACCTTAACAGGACCCCTTGTTGTGCCAGGCTCATCACAAATCTCCGCAAGATATGTAACGCATGCAGCATCCTTTTCTAAGGATGCGAGATATCGAATACGAGTGAGGCTACCGTCTTTAGCCTTGAATGAAGTTGGATATGGGAAGTAGCGGGGATGCGGTTTGTTCGCAACGAGGGGAGGAATGTCCTGGTCTGGGAGATCTTTATAAAAAGCGACGAGCTTAACGAGGCATTTACGAAGAGAAATGAGTACTCTGGCATTGTGGTAGACCCGGGCATCTTCCTCCGTTGACGAAAGCACGTTCCACCTCATGTCGGTCAGGCGTTGGACAATAACCTTGTCTGTGAAGATGCCGCCCAGAATGCTGAACCACGGGCCACCTCCAGCGACTAAGAATGTTGGGCAGCAACACCTTTCACGAATAGCCATTCTCTACTTGTCAGTCAGACATGAGATCAAGATGGAAATGATTATTACTCACCGAAGGGTTAATCCAAGACCGTTTCATGCTGAGACCCGCTTGAAGACTGGGGTCACAGCCGCCTTCACCGAGCTCTCGCTTCAGTTCGAGAATCAGGAACGCAATGCGAGCATCGCCGACCTGCAGTGTGATGACGCCATCAGCGGAGGTGGCATCCAAGTTTGGTTCCACGTGAACGTCGAGTTGCAGAATGCGCCTCAGGCGCTCGCGTAGTCCTTCGTTGTATCCGCCATTGCCTTCCTCCGCCCGACCAACCTCCGCTGCATAGTCCATGAGCTCTTGAACCTTTTTGAGATCATCGGGGGTAGGCTGGACGCCCGGATCGTTCACCAAATGGATAAAGTCATCGAAGATAGGGTGGAATATCTGTATTGGGGGAGCGATGGTAGAAGGACCGTTCTGAGCCCTCCGGCCATCATATATGACTTGGGCTTCGTTGGTTTGGATTTTACAATACCCATTTGATTTGGCTCCTTCTGACGGTGTCGGTCCTTGGGTTAGCACCGTTTGGTTATAGACTAACGAATGGTGTCAACGAGGCTCAAGCGCGATGGGTTAAACATACGTTTGAATTCTTTCAATTCCGGGACCGCATCATCGAGCTCATTCTCCACTGATCCTCCATCTTGAATTGTTATAACTAGCTGGATAACTTTGGGGTCGACCACGACAAGATGCTCGGGAAAGGTTTCACCAGGTAGAATCAAAGAAAACCGCTCTTTGAAATTGTCTATTGATGCTGCCCATCCTTCTGCTGCTGCTTCTCTGAGCGAGATCGGATCCTTGGGCTATTATAACGGTTCAGAAGTGACACGCCAAGAAAAAGATGTGCCACCTACTGTCCAGAACACGACGTCCTCAGTGTCGGCGGAAACTTTGTATTCCTTACTCAGTTGTTTGGCGAATAACCGACGACATTGCGACGAGGGTCCATCATACAGATCGCGTTTAATCGCAATTACGCGGGGTATGCGATCGGATTTGTCGAAAAGGGTCCAGTTCAACAACGTGGCCTTGATGGTGCTATCTTGCACTGTGCTTTGAGAACTTTGAGAACTTTGAGAACTTTGAGAACTTTGAGAAGCGGGTGACGCGTCATCGCCGGCTGGAGCTTGAGCGAGTCGCCGAGATCGACGTGATTTGGCCGTGCTTTGAGAAGCGGGCGGCGCGTCATCGCCGGCTGGAGCTTGAGCGAGTCGCCGAGATCGACGTGATTTGGCCGTGCTTTGAGAAGTGGGCGGCGCGTCGCCGCTGGCTTGTCCCTGAGATCGAGTAGGTCGTACCATCGCGGTTGTACTTTGAGTTGCATTACGTAAGCCTTGACATCCTTTATTTCCAACTCCGATTCACACGCGCACCTTCACAACAAACAAACAACAAATTCCAAAATTCAATAGCAAAGGGCGCACAGAATTATGAGCAGGTCGCCTTGGAGAATGAACTCACCTGGTCGCGGCCCGCGGATGAGTTCGTATCTTCTCAATAACCTCGCGAGGTGAGATCTGACAAAGACTAACTAATAGATCATGTTTACTGGACCAATATGCAGGTCGTATTCTTGTGTTATTTCTCTAGAATTTGTATCATACTAAAAAAACATGGGATCTGACAAAGGCTAGCTAATAGATCAAGGTGATTGTGTTTACTGGACCAAGATGCGGGTCGTATTATTTCTCTAAAATTCATATCATACTTGAACAAAATGGGGAGTCGATGAAAACCTCGCGAGGTGAGATCTGACAAAGGCTAACTAATATCAAGGTGATTGTGTTTACTGGACCAAGATGCGGGTCATATTCTTGTGTTATTTCTCTAGAAAGAAATGGGGAGTCGATGAAAACCTCGCGAGGTGAGATCTGACACAGGCTAACTAATAAATCAAGGTGATTGTGTTCACTGGATCAAGATGCGAGTCATATTCTTGTGTTATTTCTCTAGAATTCATAGGATACTTGAAAAAAATGGGGAGTCGGTATTATTATATGAGTAATTTATGTATGATTTTTTTGTCGGACATCCCAGCGAGCAACATGTTTTTTCCATCCGCATCAGGATGGAAACGAATGACATAGGGAGTTTTCCCGTTGCTAGAACACTTGATACATTGGCCAGTTTCTGTACCCCATAGCTTCATCTGACGGTTGTAACCACATGTGACATGACAATTTTATCGACCATCACTGGAGAAGAAAAGATCTTTCACGGAAAAATTTACATCAAAATATACGAAATAGACCTGTTGAGAGCAAAATGAAATGTACAACAAGAAATAATGGAACCGGCGCCTCGATTTAGAGGTTGGGGCACATCCAACTCATCAAATACCCATACAATCGGTCGTTATCCTCGTTCAACTCCCCGACCTGATCCTTCAAATCCACAATCTTGTCTTCCAACCACTCCACTTTCGCGTTCGACTCTGAGGAGTACCTGATCAACATCGCGACCCTCCTCTTTTCCTCCTCCAACTCGACATCCCTCTGCCTGACTAACATCCTTGAATGTTCTTCGGCCTCCTCCTGCGCCACCCAGGAACGATGTTCTGCCAGTGCCAGTGCCGCCCTCAGCTCGAGTACCTGTTGGTATAGTTCACGTGAGGGTGTCAATTCGGCTTCCCATTCTTCAATGATCTCTTGAATTGGTCGGCCCGTTTCCCTCGAAAGCATCGTCGCCATGAATTCGACTTTTCGGGGGCAGCGTTGGGAATTGTCGTTGCATTCTGAGCATACAGTCAGGCTGTCGTGATCGATGTCGAGTTTGCGACATTGTTTCCCCAATCGAACGCATCTTCCGCATGCCTGAATCAAGAGTTTATGTGAGTCAGCAGGTGAAGCTTATGAACGTACTTACAGGCTGGTTGTTCAGAAACTCGGTGACATCTTGAAGTGTATATGGGATGTCGGCCCAATGTCGTTCGAAGTGGGGTTGACGTCCATCGATGATTTCTTCGAAGCGTGAGGATGCCATATGACTGCGGGTGAAGTATGATAATGGGGTTGTGGGATTGGTGGTGAACGTTGGGTGTTGAGAGTTGGGTGTGATTGATCCGTTGCGCGGTCCCGGTTGATCAACGGGCCGTGAAGTGCTCGTGTCGTGACTTATCCGACTGAATACCCTTGGGCCGAAATAATTGGAAAACCTGGCGAGGTGATATTTATTGGGAGGCTTGCAAGGTGAGATATTTTCAAGAGGCTCGCAAGGCGAGATCATGATATTTCAAATGGCTCGCGAGGTGTGATTCATTGAAAGACTTGTGAGCTACGGCCTCCTTCGTTTAGGTTCCTTCACTAGTTTCACTAGTTTCACTGGTAAATCCAAGAAGGCTTATAATGAAAGAAAATACTATACTCTCGGACATCCTCGAGCATCACCGATACTAGGTATACATAGATATGTAAATAAATTTGGGGAATGGCTTGTATAATACAATCAAACTTGAGATACCTAGCTTTCAACAAATCTTGCAAGAGGAGAATATTCAAACAGCTCGCGAGGCAAGAATATTCAAACAGCTCGCGAGGCGAGAATATTCAAACAGCTCGCGAGGCGAGAATATTCAAACAGCTCGCGAGGCGAGAATATTCAAACAGCCCGCGAGGCGAGAATATTCAAACAGCTGACGAGACCAGGTACTTGCCCTTCTCTTTCACACAAGATACCTCACCAGGAAGGTAAGTTATACATTAAACAAACAAAGCCCCCCCTCAAGTCATATTGAAAAGAATTACAAACAATACTCCTATGGCGAGGAACGTGAGGTTTCGAAATATTCTCGTACAGGTTCTCATACCATGGGCCACCGGACAAATTATTTTCACTATCACTATATATTATACTACATTAGTTCTACATATATATAAATTAAGAAGTGTGCCTGAACCAGCTGAATTCGCGGGTGTTATAACGCCTTCCTAATTTGGTAACCCCTGCCATCAAACCCGCCCACGACGACGAGCGCGTATCTCGAGAATGCGACCACCAATCTCTTAGCTTTTTTGGAGGTGTACTAACCGATATTAGGTATACATAGATATGTAAATAAATCTGGGGAATTTCAGTAACAAGAGATAAGATGTATCTTATAAATGGGTTCTATAAT
>Ga0307513_10003207_pt1 | contig 22309 bp, 4 predicted proteins | sample 15_EM_MG_FD_202174 | JGI IMG/M metagenome (GOLD analysis project Ga0307513, IMG submission 202174) | Populus trichocarpa ectomycorrhiza microbial communities from riparian zone in the Pacific Northwest, United States - 15_EM | ecosystem: Host-associated > Plants > Roots > Unclassified | place... | reverse complement strand
TTTAACCTTATTGACCAATTTTCCAACCATTTTCTGAGCGCTTCTGCCTCCTGTTATTTTTCTAACCTCCTTTGGCTATATATTTTTATATATATTTTGTGGGGACCCAAAAATGGGTTACAACAGTCATCACTCCACATATGTGTTTTAACAAAAAAAACTCCATCGGGCTTGACTCGCATCCAAGAACCATAGCCTATAAGATAAAAATATTGTTAGTTAAATATACTTATAAAAAATAACAAATTAAACGAAATTGAAGTAATAAAAAAACAACTTACCATCCGTTTCGCATGCGAAACAACATAACGTAATTGTCGGTGTGCGTGGTAATAGAACCGTGAACACGCTGGTGCCAGTTCTTCGCACTGGACTACGACCATCGCGTGAAACGTGCGGACGTCACGTGTTGAATGTAGTCTGTCCATACAGCCTTCGAGGTATATGGCAATCTGAAATCTTACCAAACTGCCACGTCATTTCAGGCTGGAAGTTCGCTTTCTCTAGCATATTGTTTTGCTTTCTTTTTCACCTCATACAAAACATTATGCAACCTATATGTTACCAATAAATTATCTGTTAGTAAATGAAAAATAGAATTTTAATATTTGGAATAAAAACAATTATTCTGATTTTTATCTTACCTAGTTGCAATGTGATTCTCCCAAACTTCCCTCACAACATTATCATCAATTCTCTCTCATTAAAAATTTCCATTGCAGTAAAAATTTATAAAAAGAAAATTTTAGTAATTTCAATAAACTAACTAAATTAACATAATAAAAAAAATATTTAAGTTAATATTAACCTTAAACTTTGAAAATCATGCATCGACCTACGATTTACATTCAAGATATTTGGAAACTTGGCTCTATTGAAACAATGGAATTTGCATTGACGATTCAAAGTTCGATGTTATTGTTCTTGCAGCCCGAATGTTTATAAACTTGAAATTGCATTCGTTAAATAAAATTATTTTAAAAAAAATATTAAACATGTCATTGTGAAAACAAATCAAACTTATATTGGAAGGTTGTCCTTCTAATGGGTCTCGCACTTGCGAGTAAATGGATCCTATTATGAAGGGATCACCCTAGACGTTGTGGCATCGCACTTGATGACCCCGTGTCATGAGTCAATGCTTATGCCTCAGGTGCCTGTTATTGGTCAGCACCTCATAACTCGTGGTCATCAGCATCACTCCTAGAAGATCTAGCAGTGATCCTGCCCTCACGACCTGCAATAGACTTTCTCCTAAGCATCTACATAAATTAAAAAGAAAGAAATTAAAATATTTTTATTAAAAAAAATAAGTAGCACCTGCTTTATACAGGAGGCTACCCAAAATCTTTAAACCTAAAATACACAACATATATGCCGCAAACCAATTGATTTTATTCAATTTCTTCCAACAAATTAGAATAATTCACTTTCGCGCAAAATTTTCATTTTCTAAGTGGTAATATACTTAATCCTAAATTTACAAAAATTTAATCTAAATTAACAAAATTTCAAAATAATAATTAAAATTAATCCTATACATTTAATTGAAATTGAACAACAAAATTGGAAAAAAGTGTAACATCACCGAACGATTATTCCATCAGGCATTCCATCAGTCATTCTATCGATAAAAAGTGTCACATCACCGTACGATTTGTCTTTTTGAATCTCACTGTAATATCGTTCGTAATTCCATCGGTATATATCGAGGGATTATTTTTGTTGGTATATTTACGAATGAACTTTACTGTCGAGTTAATTCCGTTGGTAAAGTTATTGGTAAAGTTACATGTCATTGTATTTTTCTGGTTTTTGTTTTATTCCTTCTTTTCCAACTTCAATTCCCTTAGTATATACCGACAAAATATTTCTATCAGTGTTTACTGAGGGATATAACGATAAAAAAGTCTGTCCGTAAAATTCACCGCAATCTACGGACGAAAAAATTTCATCGGTATTTTTGTTTGTATTTGCTAAATTTTTGGTAGTGTTTATTATAATCACCTTTAATTTTTATTCAATGAAATACATTATTGAAATAAATACTGTATTTTTTTGTTGATAAAAAATAGATTAATAAGAAAAAAAGATTGTAATAGTAAATTATTTTGTTTCAATAGAATTTAAACTATGACCTTTTTTTATAAAAAAAATTATTAATATAATTAAATAAAAATATTTAAATAGCTTCTGCTATACGGGATCTGTTAAATTAGCATTTGTTTCTCAGCTTTCATATTTAAAAAACTAACTATTTAAGTGCTCCTCCACGACAGAAACGGATTTCCCGTCCGACCACCGTTTGACATGGTCTATCACTCTCAATCTTCATGACCATTTTCACCGGATCTCTCTCTATATCTTATCTTAAATTACTAAATTTCACCGACAATATTAATTAATTAATATTTGATACATATTAAATTTGCAAGTTGGTGGCGTGTGGTGGGAGTCTTAGTGATCAAGGTAAACTTATTTGGTTATCCTGAATATTTTAAGATTAATTTGTCATGAGAATAAAGTTTGAAATTTTTATTATTAATTTAACAAAATAAATGCAAAGGAGGATTGAATTTACTCCATCCAAAATTCTTTAGATGCGGAAATTGATTGGTCTTGGGGCTGGCTTCGGCAGCAAGAATGCAAGATTAATGGGAGAGAAGATGAAGTTTGGGAGGTTGCGAATATTGTAATCATTTTCAATGTGGTAAGCCAGCTTTTCTACGTTACAAGGCAACTTCCATACAAGAAATAAAATGAATTTCTGAACCGACCACTTGGCATTTCTCCCAAAGCAGGTCAAACACATCTTTGACCCCTTACTTTTGCCAAATGTCAATGCTTTTGGATTGGTTTCACCGAATGATTTGACTGCTCGTAGTTATCCACACGTTTGATCATCAGGAACATGTAGCATATTCTCCGATAAAAAAAAATTAAAGAGAAAGAATGATTGCATGTGGCATGAGGTGATCTCTGTATGGGCCTTCATATGGGCTTCCTTCTTCATAAATGTTGTTCAATTCAAACCTGAAGATACATCGCCCCCCGTGAGACGAGAAAAAATTACTTGGAAATATATTAAAAAATATTTTTAACATAAAAAAAAAGTTAATTTTTTTTAAAATATTTTAAAATACAAAAATAAAAAACAGGATATCTATGCATGCCCTAATGTTAAACCGTTTAAGCTGGCGTAGTGACAGAACTATATGACCCGATCTTATGGACCAAGACTCTCTGATTGATTGATGATATAGCGAAGGCCTAAAACCTCTGGCGCTACTCAGATTGATGCACCAGCAAAAGATAGCCCGAACGATGTGAGTTGCAGATTTTGGCATCCGGAAAGCAGGCGTGTCAATTCAAACAAAACAAAAGCCAACAGCACAAGGTCATATGCTGGCTGCAACAACATTAATAACATGGAGCAGAAAACTGTAGATGTGTGCCAGCGCCGTGATTGAAGTTTAGCTGTAACTAGCTATCAGTTTACTACAAGATCTTTGTCTGAAAATGTCCAAAAATCCCAATCCCCAAGTAGTGTACACACACACACACACACACACACACACACACACATATATATATATATCTATATATATATATATATTGTTTCAGTAGATAGTTCACTGAATCTTGAATGATTTGTTCTGGTATGTTCATGTCGCACTTATGCTAACAGGAAGCAGGGGCAGAGGTATCTTAAGAGCTACGGTGGGCTGTAGCCCAGGTTAAGATTTTATCAATATTATTTTACTAGTTTTATATAAAAGAAAATTCATAATCTTTAATTGAGTTATCAAAAAATTCTGAAAATTTGCGTGAAACTTTATAATATTATGCTTTAACTTGGGTTAAAATTTCAGAATATTTTGAGAAATTCAGAAATTTAATGAAAAATCACAATTTGACCAGTTTTACGTTATCGGACGTAATTTTCAATCCGACAATCAGATTGAGCTGAAATTTTACAAGGGATCTTAAAATATATTGAATAAAATCTGGTTAAAATTTTAGGATGAACGGAGCTTGTTAGTGTTAACAAAAAAAAAAAGAACCGTCAAATAAAAACAAAACGACTCATTAAGAGCAAAATGGTTATTTGCCATTAAAAATTAAAACAAATCAGCTCTTCCTTCCTTTAATATGTTGCCAACTGGGCAGAAGCAGAATAGGAAAATAAAAAAAAAGAAAAGGTTAGAGAGAAATAGAGAAAAGTAAGGGAAAAACATTAAAAAAAAAGTCCAAGGAAAAAAAATAAGAAAAGTAAGAGAATAACTTTGTAAACTTACAAAGTCCAACTTATAAAACACTAATTTAGAAAAGAATCAAGTGAAGGAAGGAGGAATTGAGAGAAGAAAAAAATTTAATTACTTTGTTTTCCAGTTGACATGAGATTGTTATTTTATCCCGGTTGAGTGGTTGTTACAATATCGATTCAGATTCGATTATAGATGAATTATATTCCATAAAATATCAAAGGATATAACTTTAATGTGAGTTTGTTTTTACTTTCACTTCAATTTTATGTACTTTTAAATTTATTTTTTAATATTTTGGATAATGTATTTAAATTAAAATTTTATTATTAACTTTAAAAATTCATGTATATAAGTTAATAATTAATCTTAAAAAATATTTATATATTTATTTAATAGCCCAGAACAGGAAAAATTCCTGACTCCGCCCTTGACAGGAAGTATATATCAGATGATTAACTTTTTTCTGCTCTCATGGGGAAGGGTACACAAATCAAACAAGAAACAGATTAAGCCATAACCTAGCCTAATTTGGTGTTGTAACTTGGAAACACAGACCCGAAATGGAACGTACATGGAGGACATGTACTCTTCTACCTCATGTTTTTAAGGCTATCTTTTATACATCTTTCTCAGTCTTTCAAAATTGCTGGTGATCAGTGTAAAGTAGAACATTTAGAGGTTGAATATATCTAATGGCAACAAAAGCAAGTCTTGATTCTAACAACAAAAACAGCAAGACGCCTATGCCAGAGAGAACTGAACCAAATCCACCAGTAAATCTTTGCAATTCTAGGTGACAGATCAAGAAATGGGCCGGCTTCAACTGGAGATAAAGAGAATAGAAAGCAATACAGATCGACAGGTTACATTTTCAAAACGAAGGAATGGATTCATTAAGAAGGCATAAGAGCTTTCCGCCCTTTGTGACATTGACATTGCTCTTACCATGTTCTCTCCCTCCGGTCGTCTTAGTCTATTTAATTTCTGGGAAAAAGAGGTGATGAATCAAAGAAAGAATGTGTATCAAATCAATCCAATTATGTGAGAGTTGTGTGATCAACTATTACATGATTAAAAGTAATCATGGAGCTAGGGATCTAATTATAATTTTTTTCATCATAGAAACTAAACTTTAATTTTTACAAAATATAATGAATAGAAGAGTTTTCAAACAAGTATCACTTTGTAAATAAATATATACTATAGGGACTAAAACAATTTTTTTTGTGAAATTTAGAGACCAAAATAAAAATTATAAAAAGCCTTCATTCCATCACTCAAATGTGCGCGCAAGCTAGCCCGGACACCCACGTTAAACTAAAAAAAAAAAAATATATCTGTAACCAAACATTAGAATATAATGCATCAACCTATATTATTATGTCGTTGTATTTTTATTACATTATACAATTAATTATGATGCATTACGTTATACCAAATATACCATGAGTAAGTATATATATTTGTGTATTTCTTGAAATTAACATGTTCATGTGTATTTCTTGAAATACTAATAATGAATAACCTAAAGGACTTGAATTATAGGTGCTGAAGTGATGGTCCACTGCTATTCTGCTAAGATACTTAGATGAATTCGATTTTTGGGAGTATTCCAGTTAACTAAAGTACAGTTATACCCCTATAAATTCATTAATATTCCACCTCCGTCCCCGTAGTTTTACATTTCCTAACGTTATCTCTGTAGTTTTTAAAAAGTTTCAATGTCATCGAGATCCTGCGATTAAATAGATATTCACTTTTTTTTTTGTATCATCTTCTTTTCAAAGATGCCGGAATGTATAAGGGCGAAATGCAGTTTACTTGGGTTCAAGTTTTTTGCTGTTAAAACAATAATTTCAGTGGATGATGATGAAATCATTAAAACACTTCAGATAGAATATTAGGTTTTCATGGTTGCGTCTTGGACTAGTGTACTGATGGCTTGAATGTAGATTTTTGTTTAGCCTGAATTGTTTTTAAAAAACGAGCTCTCAGTAAAAACAAAAAAACACTCTCATGCTGAGTTAACAAATATAGAAAAATAAAATAATATATAAAAAGAGAAAAATAATATGAACTTGTATATATTTGGATGTAATAGCCAGAGAATGTATAGCTTGGCTTGGCTATGGCATAATGCTCTAGATATGTGGTTAGAATTGTGTGGCATGCACCCCTTTCATTGCTCGCATATGGCCTGGTTTTATAGCTACTTTTATGTGGCACAATATTCTTTGGATTACTAGGACCAGGTGGATTTATACATTCAGGTCTTGAACTTTATTCATGAAGGAGATGTATTATTGGTGGAGAAATTGATGAGATATCATTGGGTAGATATTGTGACTATGTTGGTTATTGTGTCATGCTAAGCGTGTTATTGGTGAAAATGTTAATGAAGAACAATATCATTAGTGAAGAAAATGGTGTCTGCTATATAAAAAAAATATTGTGTGTGTAGAAAAAATACGCACATAAAAAAATTATATGCATGGGTCATGGGAACTCGAAAAATGCATTGAAAGGTGTGATAGGGCAAGACTAGAAAGACTAGGGTTGGCATTGGCGTCGGGAAAAAAATTCCAACCATTTAAGATGGCCTAAACGATTGGAAATATTTTTTTGGTATTATTAATTCCCCCAAGTCTTTTAAATAGTAATGCTTAGACTTTAATCGGCAAACACGATGAAGAAAATACTTACTGTATAAACATCACCTTTATTTGTATGAAAAGTGTTATCTTTGACTTTTGTTTACGTGGGAGTTTTTTCTGCAAGGAAAATCAGATTTCAACAAGTTTAAGTAGAGAACATTATTTTATAGAAAATAAAAAATGCTTTATGATCATAAAAACATTGTGTAAGGAGATGTCGTATAGAGATTTAGTAATTTAAATGGAGAATACCAATTATTAGAAAACAAAACAAATATCTTAGTTTATATCAGACAAACAAACAACGCAGTTTACCTTAGGTAAGGTGTACTAGGAGTGAAATATCCTCCCTATATATAATCAATATCTTTATCAAGACTCTGATACTAGTTAAGGTTCCTAGTGACCAAAATATTAGGCGGCGACTCCATCCTATTTCTACTTATAAGAAACAAGAATTCATTGTTCTTTCCTCCATTACCATTTAGATCCCGCTTCGGGAGGACGATCGCAACAATGTCTAGGGTGTTTATAAACTTACATCCTTCTATAAATAGTTCATTAGAATTTTCAATTCCTTGATTGTGTATATTATTAAGTGCCTAAAAAGGCATACTTTCTAGTGGATTGAAGAAGTAAAAGCCAATTTTTAACTAGTGAACTAGAAGATAATTGAGGCTCGTGTATTAGCACTCTTTAATTTTGATAAGTGGTTTGAGGTAACTGAGATGCATCATGATTAGGCATTGAGGGTGTTCTTAATTAGGATGGGAGACCGGTCGTTTTTTTTTTTTTTTTGAGAAGTTGTCCAGTTCCAAAATAATTACTCCACATATGATCTAGAGTTATATGTCATTGTTCAGGCATTAACAAAATTATCTTATTTAAAAGGAGTTCATACTCATCACTTATTATAAATCTTTGAAGTATATCAATGGGTGGCAAAAGCCAAATTTTAGTTAGTAAACTAGAAGATAATTGAGGCTCATGTGTTAGCACTCTCTAATTTTGATAAGTGGTTAGAGGTAACTGAGATGCATCACGATTAGGCATTAAGGGTGTTCTTAACTAGGATGGTAGACTATTTTTTTTTATGAGAAGTTGTCCAGTTCCAAAAATAATTACTCCACGTATGATCTAGAGTTATATGTCATTGTTCAAGCATTAACAAAATTATCTTGTTTAAAAGGAGTTCATACTCATCACTTATTATAAATCTTTGAAGTATATTAATGGGTAGTATAAATTAAGTCGTCAACATGCTAAATGGGTATCTTTTATGCAGGAGTTCAATATTTCTTTAAGTAGAATTCAAGTAGTCTTAACAAAGTGGCTGATGCACTTAGTATGTGAGTTGCCTTATTCAACATTTTATGTGTATAGGTGATGAGACTTTACATTTTTCAAAAGCATTACCTAAGTAAGTTTTCATTTAAACATATTTATGCTGAGCAGGTGGAAGGAGGTAAGTGAGGTAATTTTGTGCTTTTGAATGGTTACTTGTTTTTTGTTGTGTAGTTATGTGTCATGGATTATTCTTTTTAGAACATATCATCCATGAGTTAAACTACAAGGGTAACTTTGGGCATAACAAGGTCCTGGCCCTAGTTTATCAAATTTCTACTAGTTTAAACTTCCATTTGTCAAATGAAGAGTCATTTGGGTAAAACTCCAATGTAACTCTTTATTTATAAGAAGATGTGCTATTTGTCAACAGTCCAAAGGTTCCTTGACTTATGTTGGTTTGTATAACCACGACTTGTTCTAGAAGCTCCTTGGTTCAATGTTAGTATGAATTTTGTATTTGATTTACCTCATACCCAATGGGTTATGGACTCGCATTGTAGTGGTGGATGGGCTTTCAAAGATATTCCACATCATTGAATGTCGGAAGACCGTAGATTCTTCCTAAATTACCCATATTTACTTTAAAAAGATAGTTTGCTTCCATAGAGTCCCTAGATCCATCACCTCAAAAGAGGGAAACGAAGTTTATAAGTGTTTTCTAGAAGATTTTATAGGAAAAGAATGGTACTTGATGAAATCTCAGCATTGTTTTTTACCCTAAAAAGGATGGATAGATCGAAGTGGTCAACCATAGCTTAGGGAATCTATTGCAAAGTTTGGTGAAAGATAAGCCTAATAAATGATATTTGTCCTTGCCACAAGCAGAGTTCACCCATCATATGCCTAGAAATCTAACCATCCAGCTCAGCCTGTTCGAGATTGTTTATGGATAGAACGCATCTTGTGTGCTTAAGCTACCACATATTTCTCGCATCAGAAAGGTCGACATTCAAGCTGAAGATATGATAGACTATTTGTATAGGATACATGAATATATCAATCAAGCTATTACAGATAACAATGTCAAGTATAAAATCTAAGCTGATACTCATAGTATAAAGGTCATCTATGAGATAGGTGACCTTGTTTTGGGAGTAGTCATTCGTAAAAAATTTATGATAAGGAAGTGTAACAATATGATTTTATGAATATCACAAAATAATATTTTTAAATTTCGAGCATAATTCTATTTGAATTTACTTAAAACTTTATAATAAAAACTATTACAAAAGAAAATAATATTATAATCTCAAACTATTAAACAGATTAGAAAAGGTTGGAAATGTCAAAACTATTATGTTATAAAATATAAAAAGAAAACCAAGTGTATTACAACTACTCTTTAAGTACATGAGGGGGCATTTTAGGAAGAACGATCTAATATGAATTTTTTTAAAAAACAATTGTAAGAGTGGACCTATCAGGGTGTACTTGTGGTAACCTTTTGATCTCTCCTATTATAAAAATAAAGTTTTTGATATTGATAATGTGTTCTTAATTTGATGGGAGAGATGATTTGAGTGCATGAACATTAGTATAAATCTTTTATTTTGTAACTTCAAAATTTGACTATGGCTTCAAATTAATCTGCGTGGATTGGAACAGATTTTGTTAGATTCTTTACCATAAAAAGTTACTTAAATTCATGTACTTTTTATACATAGATATACATGAATCCTTATCCTCTCTAATCTGTGTATATATGGTAATTAACTCGCTCTAGAAATATGACCCTATCCTCCCTCTTCGTATTCGAAATAATATGACGTTATCCTCTCCTTTTCCATTTCGAATTCCTACACGCAGGACCTTTCTAACTTTCCAAACGAATTCTCAAAAAAAAAAAAAAAAAAAAAACCCACAGTGACAAGCGCAGCGCAAGTAGCGACGGGCGCATGGAATTTGCTACCAAAAGGTGTAAAAGGGAGCAGGTCCAAGGTTGTGTCGCTATTCACACCGACATTTTCCGGTGAAGAAAATGCGAAACAGATCAAAGACGTTTCCTCTGCTAATTTTCTCTCCGAGGAAGGACAGACAAGCGTAGGTTGGATTTTATAATCAGCCAATCACAGCATCTATAGCTGCGTCAGGAAATCAAATATATTCACGCTTTTTTCAACCCTTGCCTTCATCCTGTATAAAACTTGCCTAGTTAACATCGCCTTCCTACCTTGGGCCAGTTGGGACAACACTTTGCTGCCAAGTGATGATAAGTACTTAATTATGCTAATCCATTTACTAACTGATTAATGAAATATTAATACGAATTCCTGTCATTTCCTACATTTTTTAAAGTCGTTTGCTGGACTTTCAACCCCAAAAATGTATATATTTTGATCATAATTATAAAAATCGTTGGACTAAAGTTTGCGTTACATAGACTCTCAGCCTTTATCTCATACATACCAAAAATACTCCTGCTTTTATCATTACATTGTTATATATGGTGGCATTAATTTATCATTGATTTTTTCTTCTTTTTTAACTTTGTACAATGCAGGTATGGCTTATCTAATCCATTTAAAGGAAATTGATTTTATATAGATAATTAAAATTAATCATCAATTCGCTCTTTCAATACAAAGATCCGAAAATAAAAAAATTCTAGGAGAAAGTATTTTTTTGTACTTTTATGCGCGGGCGCGCGTATTTTTATTTGAATTCAAACAACAATAAAAACCAAAGAAAAAATAAAAGACCCTTCAAATATTATCTATTTGTGACACAACTACATACATATATGTACCAATCCCTTTTGTGAAACCAACATGATGCTTGTTTGTCTTGTTAATAAAAAGAAGTTCTTATTATTAAAAAAAAAGAAAAAAACAAAAAAAAGAGTGTTAAGTTTTTCTATAAATAAAGTTCTAAGATCTCATTTCTAACAAAGAAAAACTTGTTTTTCCTTATTCATGTATGTTTTCTTCTCCTGCCATAGATAACATCACTTCCATGTTCTTTACTAGTTTCTTCTTTCTAGCTCATTCCATCATCATCTAGCTTACCATTCCCTTCCCTCTAAAGGCCACCTCCAGAACATCAAAGGAAGAAAGGCCTCGAGAAAAGTTTGTACTTTATTTCTTCTAGTTTAATTGTTCATTTCCGGCCGCTTTTAATTCTGATCCAATGGCAGTTGATTGATTCCTAGTTCTCTGATTTCCCTTTTCTCTTGTTTTTGTTTAATCTAATGTTTGTATTTTCTAGCCTCCAGGGGGTTTAATCTTGCACTGGCTGAAGATTTTGCAGGTGAGCCACATGAATCTCATCTTGGGTATTATCAATATAGTTTTTTTTTTTCAACTTCTTATCGAATTGCACACCCTTTTGGTCCTGATCTTTGTGGTACCAGCATAAATTATTTTCGTTTCCTTAGCCATGCTTCACTCCTTTGATTTTACATGCATGCAATATCACAGAAGCACTCGAATCCATCATCCATGGTTCTGCACGCAAAGTTACATGTTATAGATAGAGATTATGTCTTGGCAGATAGACCCCACCCACACTCAACAAAAAATAATTTTCCGTTTTTACTTTTTCTAGCCTTGTGAGTTCTGCCCTTACATATGTCTGCGGGTGAATGGCAAGGTTACGTAAAACATGATTATAATTTTGAAGTTCTTGGACAGGTAGACCTCGTTTCTACCTAAAATACAAATGAATTTCAAGCTTATCTAAAACAAGCAGGCAAATGGTGATTTTTTGTAAAAGGAAATCTTAGCTGGACCTGAGCATTACTGCAGTTCAAACCGGAGTGCTGAAGTCAAATGATTCCCTCCCTTGAATGCTGCCAATTGTAGGTTGTAGGTCCCATATGAGGATAAATCTAAATCAGCGAAGTGTAAAAATTATCCATGCAATTATAAGCAAACATAAAATGATAATCTCGATTCCTTTTAAGCTCACCACCTTTATATTTTTGAAGATTATGCACTGTGATAATATAAGTTGGTGTTAAATTCACGCTACAAGCAACAGATTTATTCCAGGAAAAGAACAATTAAACAGAGGAGTTCGTAGAAATTTAGTTATATAAGGAGTCAGAAACAACATATTGCATCTATATACTATGCTTGTTGCATTATAGTCACGTATTTATGTAGAAACTATCTCGTATGAGATGTTCTGGTGTTCTTCAGAGAAAATATAAAGAAAAGAAGATAAAGTTTTGTAAACAATGAACTTCTTAGGCAACAAAATATTCGTCGTTGCACATTTCATTGCTTAAAAGAAATCACATGGTACGTAGATCGAAGACCAACTCCAAAGTATGGGGATTAAATTTCTTGATTTGTAAGGGTTTCAAAAGGAAACATGTCACCTCATTATTCATGAAACACATGGGATTCTTGGGGGTTTTTTTTTTAATCTTTCATGAAATCCCAAATTTATTTTTCAAAAATCTATAATATATAATCCCAAACATGATTTTCTATTATATATGAAATCAATTTTATTGCATCATTTTCTATTATATATTTTCAGAGTTATAATATTTTGATTTTAATTACCATGGAATAAGTTTTCATTAAAAACGTCAGATCCATAATAAAATTTCACTAATGGTAGCAGGAGCCTGGGGAGCTAGGATCGTTAGCTGGAAGCAATATGCCAGAATTGAATCAAGAAATCTCTCTTCAAGACCTTGCTCCTTCTGCACTTGTAGATGGAGCACCTTCGGATGTTTCAGTAGAAGATGTGCCAGATTCCACTCGACAAGGGTCGCCATCATTCAATTCTCTATCAATGGTAAGTTCCATAATGCTATCTTCTATCTTCTAGTTTTCATAGCTTAAAAATATAAAAATTATTGTTTTTATTTAAAATTATTTTTTAAAAATATTTTTGAATTGTTTTAATGTGTTAATGTTAAAAATAAATTTTAAAAAATAAAAAAAAATTATTTTAATATATTTTTAAACAAAAAAAAATTAAAAAAAATAAGCACTTAACAGCACCATAAAATTGTAGTGAAATTTGTGAGAGGTTTACGTCTTCATTACAACTTGTACATTTAGCTGCATAAAATCTAAGCCTCATCATGACTTCTTTATTTTTGTTTATGGTTGTCAGCAAGACGACCAATCACCAAAAGGAGGAGATCATCAACCTCAAATATTTGATGGAAACATTGATCTGAGCTTCTTAGAAAATGAAGAAGGAAATGTTACTGGCGGGATCTCAGACTCTTCAGTTGCTGAAGCACCCAACTCGCAGCTTTTGGATTTCGAACCATCTTCTTTCGGTACTCCATTAATGGAGGTATCAAAATCTGCTTTTCCAACAATGGTATTGCTTCATCTGTCTCCTAACCATAGAAGCTATCAGTTTGCGTCCCTATTTAAGATTAATCTTCAATAACATGACAGCTAGAAAAGCTTATACATCAACTAAAAATTATTACATCATCAACAAGGTGATTAATACCAACTTAACCATGCTCGATTGGCAAGATAGGATCAGTGTAAAAAAGTGAAATATTTACTTTCGTTTCTATGTTTTAGCATCAGGGGCATTTGGAGCCAGAATCATCGGACGAGCCCTATCTAAATCGTGCAAACTCTGGACAGAGCATTGTGCAATCTGTATACTCAACTTTCGACCCTCTACATGGGAATTCTACAAATGCAGCACAGACTAGATCATCCTCGGTTAATCCTCCGGTACCAATTCCAACACAGGTATACTTTCCTCTGAAGGTAGATTCATTGATTAAACACTTAAACATGATAGTTTTAGATACAAAGTGTATAAAATTTAATTTATCACCCCTTAATTATAACATGACATGCATGAAGCCATGTACGCTAAGATAGGAAAAGATTAGGAATTACTAATCATGATTGTGCTTTTGATCAGATGGGAATGATCCCAACAAATGAGATGGTCCGGCCATTTTCAATGGGAAATGGGACACCAAATCAGTTCAATTCTCAATCACAAGAAGATACATTCCAGTCTGAGCTTTTCTTGTACGTCATTCTTAAGCATATTTTATCAGAAGATTACTTGTTCTTCAGTTTTCCTTATTATTCCCAAAAATCAATAACGTTACTGACTACGGAAGCAGGCCGCCACCGGTGCTTCCATTCAACCAAAGCTCCATATCATTCAATGATCAAGTTGGACAGAACAATGTGATCAACAATAGCATTCAGCAAACAACTCAGTTTCCAGCTTCATATCCTCAAAATATGGTGACTACTCATGCTCACTCCAATTTGCTACAATGTCCATTAGCAAGTATTCGTATTACCATATCATAAAGTTTATGTGTTAGTGTATCTATCTATCTTGAGCATGTTCAGATTGTCTATTGTCAACAGACCACAATGGGGAATTTAGAGGGAATTACACCATCCTGGATAAACCAATATGAACTTCTTCCCAACCACAACACTCCTCCAGGGCCTCTAACTCCATCAAGGTACATAATATTCATCATTTTCTAGCCCTAGCTGTTGCTGTAATTATCAGTGATGACAATCGAATTACACTAAATGAATATTTGATTATATTTGATTTTAGGTATCAGCCTAATCAATTGATAGCAGCAAATTTCTTTGATTCCCAATGTACCAATCCCATGCTACCCGGACCATCAATGCCTTCGAGGTAAGCTAAAATGATACCAAATTCTAGCTTACAATTATGCACATGCATGTATAGACAAGTAACTAACAAAATATGCTACTTTAGGCACCAACATTTGACTAATTATCAGTTACGTTTGAGCGATCAAGTACCTGGGATGCTATCTGGGCCTCAACCTCCAATGAATCGAAGGTATTATTAACCTCAGATATACACTTTTTAATCGTGAAAACAACAGATTGATGAGGATTTTTCTGTTATAGGCCCCAGCAACGTCCATATCTATTTAATCAAGTTCAGATCACACCTAATGTGTATGATCCACAAGGTTCTACCATGTTGCCAGATTCTTGTCTAAATTTGAGGTACGTGGTTTTTCGCTATAACATCTTAATTATGACCTGCAATTGATTATATATCAGTATACCTTGTACTTGTTTAGTTTTTTTTTGTGTTTCAACAGATAACGAAGCTTTGTTTTTCTTCTGAGTTTAGGTCCCCGCAGTTTCCTTCTCACAATCTTCAAGTTTCTGGAGAACATGATGTATTGAATTCACAATGTTATAACTCTATGTTATTCGGTCCTCCTGCATCTTCAAGGTACCTTGTGTATCTCTGCACTCTCCTTGTGTTTATTTTCTTGATATAATCGAGAGCAAAACAAATTCGAACACCATATTGCTCACTAAAATAAATTCTTTCTTTCCCCTAAGATGCTGTTCCATTTCATACATATCCTTTTCCTCCATTCTTGAAAGTTATGTTCCAATAATCAAACACATTGAATATTTTTAGGCATCCGAATTCCTTTATTCATCAACATCATCCGGGACATGTCTATATGAAACCGAACGCAGCCACCGCTCAACATGGTGGCTTTAATCAATCTGGACCTTCTAGTCTTGCTCCCTGGTATGCAATTCTTCATTTTCTGAAAAAAAAAATTAGTTTTTCCCATTAGAAAAGGAACATCATAGCATGAACATGTATCCAGCAAGCTAAACACAATTAGTGTGTGATGATTTTGGATTCAGGGTTCAATTTTTTTCTGATCAAGTACAAGTCAATCAAGCTGCTGTAATGCCTAACATAGACAACATGCAACTAGAGAACTTCATGCCTTGGAACTTCGGCAACTCTACCAGGTACTGATTGGCTTCTAGCTATTGTTGTGTACTACAGTGTTAAATCTTTTTGATAATTAGAGACACCATTGTTTATTTACTGCTTAAGAGAAACTACCAATTATTGACAGGCTTTTTATAATTTGATGACCACTTCATTTTTACACAGGTCGCAGATGGATAGCCTCCATGTCCAAGGATTGCTAAATCAAGCTGCTAGACCATATGCCTCAAATCTTGGCCTTGACACTTCCCTGAACAGTCAAATTATGGGCTTAGATCATACTCGACAAGTAAGAAGTCTAACTGAATTATCATCTCTTAATTTTTTTACCCCACCTATTTTGCAATAAAATAACTATGAATTTCAATAGCAAAATAAGGGTAAGAACACAGAAGTATTTTCTCATCATCCGGATATGGTGTCAATGCTGAACAACCACAATGAGGTACGTGGGTGTTCCCTGCATATATCAAAAGTTTAGCCATTCCTGGTTCCCTGCTTAATTTAATTATTTCTTCAAATTGCGTTTTAGAACATGATTTTAGGAAGCCGTGGCCGTGGAAATAGCCATTTCATAATTGGAGAATCATCATCTTCTAAACGCCAAAGGGTACTTAAAAAAGTTCAATTTTTTTTTTAACGTTATACGTTCTTGGGAAAGTTTAATGATGCTTTCTTCTTCGAATCTAATGCAGACCGAATGGACACCGAGTCATAAAGTTCAAGAGAGCATGAATGCTTCTAGTCTTGGTTCGAGGTTGGTTTATGGAGTTCAAAATCACTGTTTCATAACACCAACGCCATATGTTTCCTGCTTATATATATGACTGAAAGGATTTATGAATTGCAGGGTAGCTAAAAACGACATATATGATCCACTGTTTGAGGGGATAGGTCTGCAGATTGATCCTCATCTGCGGATGCTTGCTTTGATGTAATTGCACAAGGTAATTACTTCGAATATACTTGTTCTTTCTTCTCCTTTTCTTTTTCCCCCTTGCATTAACATCCTTTGATGTTTTCAATATCAGCTCTGCCTACAACCTGTCTATTTATTACACAATGCTTACAAAATCACTGCACTACTAAATCAATGTATTAATATTTGTTTACTTCATAATTTTGCAGGAAGTGCTGCGTGCATGCTCTGCGAATGAGAGCTTTGATCTTCTTGGAGCTTGCTGTTGATGGAAGATTAAGAAACAAAAGAACACTCTTGACAATTCACTGCATGCAAATTGAAATTTTTCCTTTCTCCAGCAATTTGAACATGTTTATTTAATTTTTTTTCTTAACTATGCTTGGAATTTGTTAGTAATTTTCTTTTATGGATAAGTGACTTAAAGATTGTTTTTATTAGCAGGTTCATATCATTGGTAAATGTTGATTTTGGGCTAACCATGCTTGTCTGTGAAATTTCGTGTTAGATAATAAGAAGGCAAAAATGGTATAATTGGATAACAAAACAAATTCATCTATACGAGTCTAGAATTATTAACCTTCGATTTAACTAATTACTAATTTTCACAAAGTAATCGTACCAAATTGGCTATATTTTTTTCTTTCTCCTTTTCTTTTTTAGAAGAAAACATCATTAATTTCATGTAAGTTTAACTAATTAACCTTCGATTAATTCAACTAATTAGTGTGTGTTCTTTTGGTATAGGTTTTTTTTTTTTTTAGAAAAATAGAAAGTGAGGAGATTAAATTATCACGTATTTGGTTATTTATTTTAATTAGTCCATGTAAGTTTTAGTACAAATGCCATTTATATGTGGTGATTAAATATGGTTTTTTAATTATAATAAAATTAGATGGAGATTTTTTTTTAATTTTATTTCAAAACACCCTATTATAAATATTATTAAAATACATAGAGCCCGTTTGGCTCTGCAGCTGCGGCTGTGTTTTTTTTAAAAGGCAGTTGCAGCTGTTTGGTTAAAAAAAAAAAACAGTTTACTGTTCACTAGGTCCCACCTGTTTTCTGCGTTGGAAACGCAGTATTTGTAAAGCAAGAATTACATGCTTTTTTTCACTGTTCACGTAATTGCACTGTTCAATGAACAGTGCAATTAACATGAACAGTACACAATGATGCACTGTTCATGAACAGTGCACGAAAAGTGCACTGTTCATGTAAAAAATAGTGAACAGTGCGCTTTTCTTGCATTGCGTGGATTTTTATTTTATTATTTTTTTTAAAATTTTTTTAAAAAAAACTAATTTAGAGTGAATTTTATACATGATAATATTTTATCTAATTTTATTACACGCTAAAAAATTATGAAAACTGTAGTTCTTGTCAGATAAATTTTGTACGTAATGGAATTGTAGATAGTTTAATAGAACAATAAATTTTTTTATATATAAAGTATGATTTATTTCATAATGTTACCACAATAGTTAAATCCACAATATTTAAATTAAAAACCATCAATATTAATTTATATTTTTTAAAATTATTTTATAACCTCAATTTCAAAAACATTCTTAACCAAACGCATTAAACTATTTTTTCTTCAACCTCAATTTCAACCACAGTTTTAACCAAACACCTATTTTTTCAAACCAACCACAACTAAAAGTACTTTTTATAAAATAATTTTTTTTAAACCACAACCACAACAGCTACCACAATACCAAACACACTCATAGTGTTTTCTCTCACAATATACAGTTTGTACCATAAAACCAATACAGTAATTATTATTTCTATAGTAAAATTTGTTTTGTTTTATATTCAAGATACTCTTAAGCTAGCACATCAATTAAAGTTAAATTTTTTTGTGAATGATTTTAAGGTAGCATTTAGTTACTGTCTCAAGATGAAAGAGACAAAAACAGTGGAAAAAAGAGAAGGTATCTTGTTATCTTTTATATTTTAAAATGATAAAAATTTATTTTATATTTATCTTCGTCCTAGCTAAACTTATAATTTCCCTTTTTGTAAATGTATTTTCTATCCTATTACATTACCCAAATGCAACTTACTTTTCACATCACCATAGTGTATTTAAAGAAAATTAATAAATTGTTTTTTAATACTGGTCTCAATATTTGAATTAAAAAAAAAATTAGAGCGAATTACCTCTTTAACTACCAAGTTAATCACTTGAGTTTATTTACTAAGAAATCTGACTCCTTTTTCATGGTTGCAAGAGAAGGTAAGTCTCCCGCAAAAGGACGGTAAATTCCAACATCTGGTATTTGCAGTAAAGGCAAGGCATTATAAAAATAGGATAAAACCAAACCAATAGATAGTAATTGGTAAATAAATCAACACGAGCGTTTTTTGTATCTAAATGGGCCCCACAACAGCTCCATTTGGCAATACGAACCATCCATGGCAGTCTGTCTGTCTAGCTAGGCCCCACGTAGAGTAGTTCCAGGGCCACCAAGTAGACCCCACATTTAGTGTTTTTTTTTTGTTTTTTTCCCCATAAACGGGGGTATCTTCGGTTTCTATCATTTATTTGGAAAGGAAAAAAAAAAGGGAGGGGGGGGGGGGGGGGAGGAACGTGGGAACGGTGAGCACGTGGCTGGGTTTGTTAGGAAGAAGCCAAAAGAGCAAAAACAAACCTTTTTAAAGAGTATTTGGCACTGTGCCTACTGCCTCTGCATGCAAAAAACGGTCACGCTTTTCACGAGGGAGGGGATCCCCGCTGGAACTTGACAAGCCTCAGGGCAGTTAAGTCATTTACTAGTAGAAGCTGTTTTATTTTCCTTTTTAATTATTTGAGCGGAAGAACGTACGAGTCAAATCGGATAACTTCGGAAAAAGTAAATTTTGCTTTTGGCAAATCATTTTTCATCAGCCTAATTGGATCTCTTCATTTTGCTTTTTCATAGATTACGATCTCCTCTTTTTTTCGTGTTTTTTTTATGACTAAATTTATTATATTCTCAAGAATTACAAACTCTTCTAAATAAAAAAAATATCTAATTATATTTATCGGAGAGGTTGAGAAAAAATATATAATTATACTTTTTCTATACGTGTATATATTGTTAGATCATTTATAATCATTGTTTGTTAAAAAATATAATGATCAAATGATCTTTTATTAAAAATTATAGTATTATTGCATATGTTGTACGATAATTTTATAACAACAAAATTATCATTGTTTGTTATAAATTATAACAACAAAATGACTTTTCATTAAAAATCATAGTATTATTGCATGTATAGTATGATTATTTTGTAATGATAAAATGATCGTTGTTCATTAAAGACTATAACACAGAATGACCTTTCATTAAAAACCATAGTATTATTGCACGTGTGGTATCGCTATTTTGTAACAACAAAATTATCGTTGTTCATTAAAAACTATAACGACAAAATGACCTTTCATTAAAAATCATAGTATTATTGTACGTGTTATATGAATATTTTATAATGACAAAATAATTGTTGTTTGTTAAAAACTATAACGACAAAATGATCTTTTTATTAAAAATCATAGTATTATCTCACATGTTGTATGATCATTTTATAACGACAAAATGATCGTTGTTTGTTAAAAACTATAAAAATAAATTGACTTTTCATTAAAAATCATAGTATTATCGCACGTGTTGTATGATCATTTTATAACGATAAAATGATCGTTATTCGTTATAAATTATAACGACAAAATAATCATTGTTCATTAAAAACTATAACGACAAAATGACCTTTCATTAAAAATCATAGTATTACTATACGTGTTATATGACTATTTTATAATGACAAAATAATCGTTGTTTGTTAAAAACTATAACACAAAATGAGTACCTTTCATTAAAAGTCATAATATTATTGCACGTGTGGTATGACTATTTTGTAACGACAAAACGACCTTTCATTAAAAATCATAATATTATTATTGTACATGTTTTTATAATGACAAAATGATCATTGTTTGTTAAAAGCTATAACAACAAAATGACATTTCATTAAAAATCATAGTATTATTGCTCGTGTTGTATGATCATTTTATAACGACAAAATGATCGTTGTTCGTTAAAAACTATAACAACAAAATAACATTTCATTAAAAATCATAGTATTATTGCTCGTGTTGTATGATCATTTTATAACGGCAAAATGATCATTGTTCGTTAAAAACTATAACAACAAAATAACATTTCATTAAAAATCATAGTATTATCTCACGTGTTGTATGATTATATTATAACAACAAAATAATAATACAAAATAATTGTTTGTTCATTAAAAACTATAACACAAAATAATCATTTGCTCATTAAAAACTATAACAACAAAATGACTTTTAATTAAAAATTATAGTATTATCTCACATGTTGTATAATCATTTTAAAACAACAAAATGATCATTGCTCATTAAGAATTACAATGAAAAATTAAATGATCTTCAAATTTATTGTATTATCGAACGTGTTGTATAATCATTTTATAACGAAAACGATAAAAATTATAGTATTATCATTCGTGTTGAAAATCCTTCAGAATATTTGATGTGAAATCCCTTGAAAAATGAATTTCAAGAAGGTAAAATATATAAAAATAAAAATGTTAAAATACGATCAAGATATCAAGTAGTCAAATTAAACGAAAACATTTATTTTTTTACGACACAGCAATCAAGCATAGAGTTTTAGAGTAGTAGCTAGGCACTGGTCTCGAGGAATAACAATTGTGACAGCCAGAAATGGAATTGATGCTAAAGATTGTGAGGGAGAGTCGGAGACCTTAATTTGCAAAAGGAATATTTGCATTTTAATGTCCCAATTGAACCTTCAACGAGCGTTTTTTAAAACAGAGGGGGGGAAATAAGACAGTTGTTTTTGCTTTAGCCGCATAGATTGTTAATTCAAACTTCATATTTTCCACACAAAAAAAAAAAAAAAAAAAACGAGAAGGAGGAGATGTTCCACTGAAAACCTAATCCGTAAAGTTCAAACTCACTTATTTACCTTTTTTATTTTTTAGGAGAATTACTTATTAATTCAAATTTCGTATTTTCCAAAATCACAGACGCAAATATATATACATGCTTTCATTTCTTTTATTGAGTATAGTCTCTCTAATCGTATGAATATGAACTTATTTGTGGAATTAAAATGATTTAAAAGTTGAATTTCTCTAGAAAATATATTATATCAAAAGTTGGGCACCGTTCTTTATTAATTTACATTTTTAAGAACCCCAGAGCATATCCCAGATGTTAAAGTAATTCAGATCAAACATAAAAGGAGGCTAGAATTCTCAATAATATGTTTATTATGAGTGCTTAAGTTAACCTAAATACAAAGGAATTATATATAGGTTAAACTAGGTTAAACTGAAAA
>Ga0307513_10003206_pt1 | contig 22321 bp, 27 predicted proteins | sample 15_EM_MG_FD_202174 | JGI IMG/M metagenome (GOLD analysis project Ga0307513, IMG submission 202174) | Populus trichocarpa ectomycorrhiza microbial communities from riparian zone in the Pacific Northwest, United States - 15_EM | ecosystem: Host-associated > Plants > Roots > Unclassified | place... | reverse complement strand
ATAGCGTTGTAATAAAGATGTTTCGTTTCTTCAAGTTCAGACTCCCGGCTCGGAAATTTAAAAATAGCAGTTCAACTGAGACACCTGTAGGGCCCGGCCGTCCGTCCCGGGCATGGGTTAAGACGGACTACAATTTGGCGTCCGTCTCGTCCAAGGGCCGCAAATTTGGCGTCCGTCCCGTCCTAGGCAAAAGACGGACGGACTGGACGCTTGGGAACACTGGTTAAGAGGGATTTGCGGGGACAAAGAAACCTTTTCCGAATGAGAAAGCCTTTCTAATACATGGAAAACAGGAGGGATAACTATAAAATACCATTCTTGGCGAAAGCGTGTTATCACGAGGTTTTATGCTATGAGGAACTACAAAATATTTGCCCATGCACACAGTTTCCCCTGTCTTTTTATTCACCAAGTAAAGCAAAAGTAGTGATGAGGAATCAGGAATTGCTTGAGGCCTGCTGGTATTTTCTGAATTTTCTCTAAGATTTTTTGACATAAACTAAGTGATAAGGGGAAGTTGTTGATTGTGGGCCAGAGGCAAAGTAGTTCTTTGAACATGTTTCACTTTTTGGATGGTATATTTCTCGGTCAATGGTATCCGGAAGAGTTTCTCGCCAAGAGCGTCGTAAAATGGGGTTCAGCGGGCGCTCCGCGAAAAAGGACTTGGCAAGCTGAGATTTTGTTTGGGCTGTTCGGTGAGCCCCCCCCATGTTATTGAAGAGGTTCACCCGTTTCCGATCACTTCACAATCCAAGGATCTGGGTCACTTGATGTGAGAATAAATGTCAAATGTACAGAACCAGCACCGACGCGACCGGCAACCGCAGTCCAACCATAGGGATAAACACTGTAAAATCCTTTTCTATGATACTGAGTGTATTTACACCTTGACGGTCGGTGAACAAAATTAACTGCCTAGCAACGATCGATGGCAGCGCAGCAACACAGAGCACTTTTTTTTTTTGTTTTCATGATAGTGGGGTTGGTGGGGGAATGGCGTTCAGGGTTCCGAATGGTCGGCGGAAGACTGGACTGGACTAGCTAGTCAGGTCGAAAGTCAAGTCTAGTCCAATGGTGGAAATTAGACCGACTGGACAGTCAGGATTATCGAAACCGACTTGACCAAGACTGGTCTGACCAGGCCTGCCAAGCAATAGGATATGCTATTTTTATCACTATATATTACGTTCAAATAAAGCTTAATTAAACTTATTGTCTCCATGAATTATATGGTGGAGATAGGGCCTCGCTTAGATTAGGGGTCACGAAAATAGGTTCTTGAGTATCGAACCATTTTTGGTTCACTAAGTGAGTGAGATTACATGACCACATGCCACAATACCGGTATTGGATGCGACTTATCCATCAGGTAATCGTATTTCCACCACATATTATCCTCTCGAGGATATTCTATCAACTTGTATTGAGGGGCTGTTGATTCATAACGTGACAAGCGACTTTAAGATCCTAGTATCGCTATACTTCTATTCTTAGCGAGTGTTGGGCTTGGTGCCATTCAGACTCAGGCGATCTTTTATAAAGACTAGTCGGGGACTAGTTCAAACCGGACCGGACCACCCAAGTTAGTCGGGTCTAGTCATCGCCATCATCAGGACTGGCCAGCCCGGTCCCGCCTCCAAGACTTGACCGGTCGGACTATTCGGAACCCTGATGGCGTTGTCGTGGCCGAAGTTTTTCCTATTGCCTTGGTGTGCGGTTAATTTGTCCAGGGGCAATACTACCAGGAACCGCTATATCATTGTTTCTTTAGTATCTTCAGAATTATATTTTGTGTGGTTGAGTTGGGTAGCTGGCGGTTGCTGCTTCTGCACATTCAATCGCCCGCAAGTAGAGCAGGGAAATAAGAATTTGCCTCGGATTGTCTAGTCGTTGCTGTCAGAACCAACCTCGAAGACCTGGCGGCACTCCACCAGCGAGGCGCCCTATTTTTTTCACGTCGCCCACTTTGTAAGCTCCACTAATCGAGCTGCTAACGTCCGCTTTCCCCAAGCTCTGTTGAAAGTATTCGATACTGCTCGGCACGCTCAGCCTACGGGGCATGCACACATCTTATCCCGCTATCGTTCAGCAAAGAACTGCGGACATACCCTCAGGAATAATACCTCACCGGGAGCAAGTTCATTGATACAACTCAGCGAGCTTAGCATATGCGCAGCCCCTGATATCCTTCAGGCAAGTCTTAGAATATACGCTTGGGATGGGCACAGCGCCGGAAGGATATGGGAAAGAGAATCGGATGCACGGAACCGGAAGTTTTCTTTGTGACATTTGTTCTTTGCCATTCTCCATAAGCAAAAGTAATTGAACATGGCAATGCAACGGCACACCTTCTTTGCCACCCAACTCAGCTCAACAAATGATGTCTAATATCACGACCAAAAAATATTTAAAAGTAAAATAAATCTATGATTCTAATTAATACCTTGTGTATTATCTATCTACTTGTTTGAGATTTATTGTATCATAGTGATGAAGGTATGGTGATTTCAGGAGTGAGGGGGCTAGGTTAGGGTAACTGTATGGTGGAACGTTGCAGCGTCAGATGTTCGGCTACAGTTGCTAAGGCACAATAACCGTGCCAAGGGTCCTGCCGATTATGTAACTGCGCACAGTTCTAAAATCCTGGTATGATACTCGCAGGAGGCGCCTTACGGCTCAACGCCAGCTTCGGCTTAACACCGTTTCAATTTGTATGTGGATTTGAGAATTAACAACCACTACCAAACACCCTCTGATACTTTAAACAGCCTTTCGGCTTTCTAATACAGTGTTTTAAGCCTTTGAAAATAAGTCTTCTATTTTCTTTCCACTTTTTTATGACATTGATTCTCTCGTGGTGGAACTTTGGTTTGGGATAATTCAATCATAATTTCATTATTTCTAATAGGAGCCTTGGGTTAGGCTGGAAACTGGCGTTGAGCTGCAAGGCGCCCCATAGAGGTGTAGCAAAGATTTTGGAACTGCGCTCAGTTACATAATCGACAGGAACTTTGGCACTGTAACTCCATTAGCGAGGCATACTATTTTTTCATGTCGCCCACACGGCGAGCTATCCTTTAACCAAGCTGATAACTTTAACGTCCGTTTTACCCGAGCTCAGCTTACAACTAGATCATAGTAAAAAATATTCAAAAACTGAAGTACCGGTAGATATACTTGCAAGTGATCCTATGCGCCCTACTGTCCCCAATAATAGGTGACGGGTACCTCGTGTGAATGTGGACAAACTGTAATAAAGTCTCTCATTGCAGTTACAGACGCTAGTCCTTTAGAAGGGTATTCTTGTGATAAATACAGTACTTGTATTTGGGGAGGCTGTTGCAAAATAGGAATAGGTATCATAGTATAAAAATATGTTGCATTGGAGAGTCGGCTTCCGGCGATAAGCCGTGGTGATGATAGCCTTGGCATCCAATGATTGGCCGGCAGACTCCCATCTAAAACAATAACCTTGTCCCAATCTGTGAAACCGTTCCCCGCTTTCCTAGCCTTGGAGATGTCCACCAACCCCCACGATACACTCTCATACTAGTGTGCTGCCGTATCATCAGACTTATCACCAGTTCTTATCCAACATGAATACATTACCCAGCGGGAACGGAGGACCAAGTCTCACTCGTGATCCCTTCCCGTATGGAATTTCCAACACCCGTGCCGACAACAACACGAGCAATAGTATCCACGGCGACTCGAACCAAAACATCGGAAATGTGTTACACAGCTATAATAACATCATCAACGTGGGAACAAGTGAAGAGTCTTTAAGAATCCAAGCATGGTTGTCGCCACTCGAGCCCCATGCAAGGCATGAAGATGTGAGGAACCGGCGGCTGGATGGTGTTGGGGACTGGGTTCTGGAGAAGAATGAGTTTGAGTCATGGTGCAAGAATCAGAATGGCTCAGGGAGTCCCACTCTACTGTGTTATGGGGATCAGGGAGTTGGAAAAACATATATAAGGTACCGGGGTATTTTCAAGGGACGATAGACGATGCTAACGAGGAAATAAATCAGTTCATTAGTAATTGACACCTTATGCGAGCAGGCCTATGGACAGAATATCTCGGTTTTGTCCCTCTACTGCGATTACCAGGCACAGAAGGACCAATCGGCCGCGAATATGATAGGGGGTCTACTCAGGCAGGTTGTCCTCGGAGTGGTGGGGAACGTATGCGAAATTAAGAAAGCTTTTGAGAAGTCAAGGCAGAAGGGTGGAAAAGGTCTCCGGTTGCCAGAGATGCTGGAATTATTCGTCAAAACAATTGGTTCTCTCGAGCGGGTATATATCTGCATCGACGCAATGGATGAGCTAGTGCCTCAACATCGTTCCGAGTTCCTCCGCGCACTACGCCAGATCATTCAAGAAGCGCCAAACACACGTTTATTCCTTACAGGGAGGCCCCACATTCGTGGAGAACTTGACAGGCATCTCACGGAAGGAGCCTATACCGTACACATTGTGCCCGACCAAGGGGATATCGCTCGATACCTAACCCGGAAGATGGACGATGACGATGCGCGAGATCAGGACTTGATGACGGAAAATCTGAAGAATGATATCATGGAAACAATGTTAGAAAAGGCATCGGATATGTGAGTAGAAGCAACCCGGTTATAAGTTTGGATCACTGATTGACATTCTCCTCAGGTTTCTGCTCGTGGCATTAAATATCGACGCCATCTTGGGCGAGACGTCGGTGGCGAGAAGAAAGGAAATGTTGCAAAGGGTAGCTACGACTGGGGTAGATCTGGACGATGTTTACAACCAAACACTGCGGCGAATAAAGGAGCAGAAAGGCGACAGATCAAGACTTGGGATGGAGGTGCTAATGTGGGTATCCCACGCGGAACGGCCGTTGCGGATCGACGAACTCTGCCATGCCCTGGCCGCAGAAATGGGGGCAACGGATCATAACCCTGAGAATATCCGGCCGCAAGATACAGTGTTAAGATCATGCTTAGGACTTGCCGTGGTTGATAAAGAGACATCGGCAGTCCGGCTAATCCACTACACCCTTCAAGAATACCTTTCCCGGCCTGGTGTATTGCCTGATGCCCATAGAACACTTGGTCAAACATGCTTGACTTATCTGAGCTATGGCCAGGTGAAGAGACTTCCAGCCGATAACGTTTCAAACCTTGAACACATGCCATTTCTCGGATATTCATCTTTGCATTGGGGAAGGCACGCAAAAATAGAACTCTCAGACCACGCCAAATCCCTTGCGCTTGATTTATTAAGTCGATACGAAAATCATATAGCTTCGGCCTTGCTTTCTGACTGGCTTTGGAGATACTATTCTTTTTGGGACAAACCTTACCTATTTACCGGCTTCCACTGCGCATCGTACTTCGGAATTGACGAGATCGTGGTTGCCTTGATAGAGGCGCAAGGTTCTGATATCAATCAAGGAGATTGTAGGGGTGTTACACCGCTCATCTTGGCTGCCGAGCAAGGGAATCAAGGGGCAGTGATGCTACTCCTCACACAGGACAATACTGACCCTAACAAACCGGACAAGAATGGCGATACACCACTCAACCGGGCTTCTTCCAATGGGCATGAAGGGGTGGTGAGACTACTGCTCGCACGGAGCGATGTCAATCCTAATAAGCCACAAAAATATGGTATAACACCACTTTGGAGGGCTTCTCGAACTGGGAATGAGGGGGTCGTGAGACTACTACTCGCACGGGACGATGTCAATCCCGATAAGCCAGACATCGATGGTGAAACACCACTCTGGCAGGCTTCTTGCAATGGGCATGAAGGGGCGGTGAAACTACTACTCGCACGGGACGATGTCGATCCTGACAAGCCAACCAACCAAGGTAAAACACCACTCGGGGGCGCTTCTGGGGGTGGGCATGAGGGGGTGGTGAGATTACTACTCGCACGTGGCGATGTCAATCCCAACAAACCACAAAACTATGGGATAACCCCACTCTGGGGCGCTTCCAGGAGGGGACATGAAGGGGTGGTGAGGCTACTACTCGAACAGGATGATGTCGACCCCAACAAGCCAGACAACCGTGGTACAACACCACTCTTTCTCGCTTCTTACCACGGGTACGAAGGGGCCGTAAGACTATTTCTCGCGCGGCACGATATCGACCCCGACAAGCCAGGCGAGGGTGGTGAAACACCACTCTGGGGCGCTTCTTCTAATGGGCATGAGGGGGTAGTGAGACTACTACTCGCACGAGATGATGTCGATCCCGACAAGCCGGCCAACGTTAGTAAAACACAAATCTGGGGCCGTTCTGGTGGGAGGCAAGAGGATGTGGTTAGACTACTACTCACACGGGATGATGTCAATCCCAACAAGCCAGATAGCGGTGTCGAAACACCACTCTGTGTCGCCTCTAGAATGGGGCATGTGGGGGTGGTGAGACTACTACTCTCCCGAGTCGCTACCAATCACCACAGACCAGACAGCGATAGTCTAATACCATCCCATGGTGCTCCCAGCAACCGGCATGAGCCGGTGGTGCGGCCACTAGTTGCACGGGGCGATGTCACTCCTGACTAGCCGGAGAACCGAGATCAAACACCACGGAGGATCTATTCGCTGCGTAAGCGTAGGCAGACCATAGCGGAACCCACCCCACGGCCGCCGGGGAAACAGAGAAGAAAGAACTGACAGCTGCCATTGGATTTACAATCTGGCGTATGCGGCATGCCAGAGATGTTGCTATATGTTTCCTTTATAATATTTGCTTACCGGTCGTGTACTATACATTTTACGGATAGGGGTAGCCGTTCATAAGGTTTAGCCGTACCGCAATATATAGAATCACGATGTATATTATTATTGCTGTAAACAGGATAGATATATATAATATTGCATATATCACTCTCTTCTACTGGTTGCTGAATACACAAACACCCTTATATAAAAGCTAGAATGTGCTAGAAAAAAAACAGCTATAAAAGCTACATGCAGGGAGGAGCCCTAATTTTATATTTTTATTTCACTACAATAACTTTAGTATCGTCAGCTAGAGGGCCTCGTAAATAGCGAGAGACCCACACCAGCCTAATTTTACCTGATGCACGAACGAGCTGGACGGAGACCTGAAGACCGGGGAAGGTATATTGAGGCTCGGCCATGAGGCCTTGCATAAGAACCCGGCCCATAGACCAAATATAGGGAGCGGGATGGGCTTAAGAGCTATTGATACATGCTATAGAGCAGGGAGCTTTATAATTGCGGGTATGATTTCCTATCCGGGAGCACCTTCTCTAACCAGGCTCATAGAAAGTCACTCGGTAGCGTGAATAACCCCCTGGAGCAATTAGTGATCTTTTCGATAGAGGATAGAAATAGTTAACGGCCAGGATCGTTGATTAGAAAAAAGTGACTATCTAAATTGGGGGAAAGGTGTAACCCGGCTATGTGGTGAAGGAGTGCAGCCCCACCACCGCCTCCGGGGATCACTTAATTCAAAGAAAAACAACGTGGGAAGATCAAAAATGGTGGAAGGAGAGAACACTTATTACTCCTAGCTAGTGCCTGGCTCGAAAAGACGTGGGGGAGTTAAGAAGGATTTGCGGGGACAAAGAAACTGTTTCCGAACGAGAAAGCCTTTCAAATACCATAGAAAACAGGGGGGATATCTTTAGAACTTTGCGAAAACGTATGATAACCATCACAAGGTTTCATGTTATGAGGAACCACAAAATATTTACTCATGCACACATTTTCCATTGTCTTTTTATTCACCAAGTAAGGCAAAAGTAATGATAAAAAATCAAGAGTTACTTGAGGCCTGACGGTATTTTTCTGAATTTTCTCTAGGATTTTTTAACATAAACTAAGTGATCGGGGGAAGAAGTTGTTTATTGTGGGCGAGAGACAAGGTAGTTCCTCGAACGGGCTGCACTTTTTGGATGCTACATTTCTCGATCAATGGTATCCGGAAGAGTTTCTCGCTAAGAGCATGGTAGCATGGGGGGGGCCAGCGGGCGCTCCACGAAAAATGGCTTCGTAAGCTGCGATTTTGTTTGGGCTGTTCGTTGAGCCCCCCTGTTCCTTGATCCCTTCACTATGGTATTGAAGAGGTTCACCCGCTTCCGAACACTTCACAAGCCATGGATCTGGATCACGTGAGGTGAGGATAAATGTCCAGAACCGGCGACCAACTTCGTGTCCGGCAACCGCAATCCAACCAAGGAACAAACACTGTAAAAACCTTTCCCACTGAGTGTATTTACACCTTGATGGTCCGTGAGCAAAATTAACTGCGCACCAACGATCTATGGCAACGCAGCCTGTATTTTTCTACTATATATTTACATTTTTAATTTTGTATTTTTTTTGTGATAGAGTTGGTGAGGGCATGGTGTCATGGCCGAAGTTTTTCCTGTTACTTGCTTGGGTGTGTGCTTAATTTTGTCCGGGGACAATTCTACCAGGAACCGCTGCACAGTACAGTACTCGGAAGGGTCATTAAAGAATGGAAAGATCACGATCCCTGTTGGGTAGGGATAACCAGGAGAAGTTCAAAAAACTTGGAAAGTTGTAGCAGAGATTACCTTTGGTAAATCCTTAGGTAGGAAAAAAGCAACAATAAGACCTATGATGCTGAGTCGAGTCAGAGGCTTGTAAGTAGGGTGAGAATGAGGTCAGTAATAATTTCTCTCTAAAATCTTGATTTCAAGCACGATCATAACGGTGAAATTAGAGTTAAAAATGTAGATAAGAAGGCTAATTTATGGATGTAGATGAACTTGAATACGGAATCAAGCATACTAGTTTAACTCCCGACTCCATTTCAGCAATTCCTAACAGCGGTAAACCTCAACGGTCTTCTACCTCTGGTAAAACTTTACCTCAAACTATCATGCATTCTGCCCCAAGTCAAGAGACGCCGACTAGCTCCCGTGATGCAACTCAGGATATGACTTTTAATGAGTATCTCCAATGGCATCAGGGGACCACACCCAGTCGTACCCAAGTATCACAATACTGCAAGGCCTCAAGCACGATTCCTGCCATTTCTGAGGCAGTTTGTGAACAACAACCGGAGAATTCTCAATCATCAACTGAGATTGATTCAATCACATCTGAGCACCCCGCTTCTCTGGATCCTTGTTCCTCCAAGTCTCATCCCATTAATATTTCCTCCCCACTACCCAACTCTATATCCACTACTACAGAATATGATAACTCAATACTTTCCAGTACTAGTAAGCCTAGTATTTCTTATACCTCTGATATTACTATTTGCTTTTAGATTTAATCTGAAAGTAGTAGCTTGACAAAATATTCATCCAAACACTCAGGTCCAGGCAGCTATTTGTGCGCTACGGTTGTATGCAGACTGGACTTACCCGCAGTTGTACGAGACCTTTGGTATCTCTATGGGATCCCTCCACCGTATTATTCACCAGGCCGGCAGTCAAAGAAATACCACCTCTCAAAAGAACAGCCTTGGACCACCACCAGTGGTGAATGCTGGTATTACACAATGCTTGATTGAAACAGCTACAGCAAGTTCCCACCATAGGTGGCTTCCTTACACAAGGATTGCTGAGCTAGTAGGAGTACAGCTCTCAGCAACTCTAAAGAAAACCTTTGAGGCAGCTGGCTATCACCGTCGTGTTGCAAGAATTAAACCCTTTTGATGAGCCTCAGCCAAGGGGAAAAGACTAGCATGGGGGCAGCGCTTTCATGATTGGGCTGAAAGGTAATTTTATTATTATTAAATTCTTCTATCATTTAAGAGTGTAACTAATTAGATAAAAAGAGACTCAGCAGATATTATATGGTCAGATGAGTGCGCTTTTTCTGTTGGGGATATTTGTGGTACCACTTGGGTTACACGAAGGCAGGAAGAAGAATATGAGGAGGACTGCCTTGTTCCTCGCTTTGCTTGGCAAACAACAATTATGGTGTGAGGGGCATTTTACAGAGACCAAAAAGGCCCACTTGTCGTATGGGAGACTCCAAGTTGGGGGCGTATTAATGGCACTACTTATGTGGAGAATATTATCCGTCCTCATGTATATCCCTGGTGGCATACCCTTCATCATACAGGTAATATCTTGTTTGTCTTTCTCCTTAATTGGGTCAGGAAACATAAGCCAACCATTTCAGCTAATCGTATTCTAATTTTTGTAAAGACAAGAATTATGTTTTCCGATTTGTAATTAATCCCCTGAATTAAAAACAACTGTTATTTTTTGTTTAATTTTATCAATATTTAAACTAACCTGATATACAGGTACCACTACCTCCGGGTATATTTACTTTCAGCAGGACAACGCACCTGCTCACTGTTCTCGCATTTCCTTACAAGCTATGAAAGATATTGGAATGGCTGATTACCTCTTTCCATGGCCAGCCTCATCCGCTGATATGAGCCCCATTCAGGCTATTAGGTGTCTAATGAAGCGACGTATCTCCTGCCGGGATCTCGGCCCAACTACAGTTCCTGACCTCCTAGCTGCCATCTCCGCTGAGTGGGATCTTATTACCCCTGCTGAGGTTGCCCGCCACATACTAGTATCCTCAATGCCCCACTGAGTTTCTGACCTGGTTGCCGTTCAGGGAGGCCATACCTCTTCGTAATCTTGACACTTAGGGTCATTGAAAATCAGAAAACATAACTCTTGTCCCGCGAGAGATTTGTATGTAATTAGCAGAAATAGTTTTCCGGTTTTTATTGAACCCTTTAAGTACTATCAATTCGCTTTCTTCTCTTGTTTCTTCTTTTTCCTTTTCCTTTTCTTTCTTTCTCTTTCTTTCTCGTTTTTCTCCTTCTGTTCTCCTTCCCCAAGCCTTTTCCCCTTATATACCGCTTCACCATGTATGACCCGCCTATCTCCGCTGCCCTTTTTACCCCTTAGCCCCAGACCCACTCAACCCTTTGTTTCACTTTCCTGTTACCTATTTATCTACCACCTCTCTCCTAAACCAGTCCTCACTGTACTAGTTCCCTATGCTTGTATTTTTCACTCCTACTCAGTTTCCTCTTCTTTCTTTAGTGTTAGGTTACTTACTCAACATCTACAACTGTCCCTCTTTTTCTTCTTGTCTCATCCGCCTCTCTTCCAAACACCACTCCTATCAGATGCACTATTACTCCAACCACGCTCACTAGCTTCAATATGTGTCTTATCTTTCACTACTCTTACTTGGAGCTATCCACCAAAACCAGAAAACATAACTCTTTTCTCTACAGAAATTTGTTGCACCATAACCGAGTTTCCCTACAACCATCATTGTAGAAATATGGTGCATTATAACCAACAACTCAGTGCAACAAGTGTTGGTTTCCAATGTCCTGCAACCCCCCCCTTAGCTTTCCAGACATTTGGATCTCCCGATTTCAGCAATCCCTGCTTCGCTACCCCTAGTTTCCATTCTTTAATGACCCCTTCGAGTCCTTGTCTCATTATTTCTTTAGGCCCTGTTGGCTTCATGGATTTTTTCCATGGATTCGCCAGTTGCAACGTAAAACTCTGAGACGACCCCCACTCCATTGATTGTGAAAAATGTGTGTTCGGTTGTGATTCTTTTATCGTTGCAATGATCCCTGCAATCCATGGAAAAAAAAATTACCTCCAGAGGTAATTTTCACATGGATTCAGATGCCTGGAGTGCAACACCACACAATTATCTACTTTTCAAGTTTTCTGTTGCATGCAACAGAACCCACTTTAAGCTGTCATGCAACCAAAGTATTTTAATAATTCTACCTGACTAAGCACACTCAGGCCAAAAAATCGATCGATTAAAAATCTATAGAAAAACAACCAAAATTCTATAGAATCTCAATCCATGGATCAGCAAGAAGTGAACCCAACAGGCCCTTAGTATCTTCCGAATTATCTTTTGTGTGGTTGAGTTGGGTAGCTCGCGGTTGCCGCCTCCGCACATTCAATCGCCTACAAGCAGGGCAGGGAAATATGAATTTGCCTAAGATTGTGTAGTCGTTGCTCCCAGCGCCACTCTCGAAGACCTACTGGTACTCGAGTACTCCATTAGCGAGGCGCTCCATTTTTTTCATGTCGCCCACTTTGTAAGCTCCACTAATCGAGCTGCTAACGGCTTTCCCCAAGCTCTGTTGAAAGTATTCGATGCTGCTCGGCATGCTCAGCCTACCGGGCACGCACACATCTTATCCTGCTATCGTTCAGGCAAAGAACTTCGGACATGCGCTCAGGATTAATACCTCGCCTGGAGAAGTTTCTTTGATACTGCTCGACGAGACTAGCATGGGCGCACCCTACCCTGATATCGTTCAGGCACGTCTTAGGACATACGCTTGGGATGGGGGCAGCGCCGGGAGGACATGGGAAAGAGAATTGGATGCACGGAGGCTCTGGAGCCGGAAGTTCCCTTTGTGACATTTTTTCATTGTTATTGTCCCTTAGCAAAGGTAACCGAACATTGCGATGCAACGGGTCACCCTGCTTTGCCAACACCCAGCTTAACAAAATTAATGATGTCTGGGGTCGCGACCAAAAAAACTATTTAAAAATAAAATAAATCTATAATTCTAATTAATACCTTGTGTATTATCTTATCTATCTACTTGATTGAGATTTTTTGTGGTGATGAAGGTGTGGTGTGGTCAGGAGTTAGGGGACTGGGTTACGATACTGTATGGTGGAACGTTGAAGGGTCAGTGCCCCCCTGTTACTTTTGCTAAGGCGAAGTATAGCCGTGCCAAAATTCCTGCCAATTATGTAACTGGGCTCAGACGGCGCTGTTCTGAAATCTTTGCAGCACTTCTAGGAGGCGCCCTACGGCTCAATTAGGATGTGGGTTTAAGAATTACCAACAACTACCAGACATTTGTCCGATGTTTTAAAAGTATTTTCGGCTTTCTCATTCGTTGTTTTAAGACTTTGAAGCTATCATAGGTCTTCCATTTTTTTCCACTTTTTTATGACTTTGATTTTCTCGTAATGGGACTTTGGTTTGGGTTAACTCAATCATAATTTCATTATTCCTATGATAATAGGAACCATGGGTTGAGCTGGAAACTGGCCCTGAGCCTTAAGGCACCACGTAGAGGCGCAGCAAAGATTTTGCAACTGCATGCAGTTACATATATTCAAATTCTCTGTATATTTCCTATGTATATTTATCACAGTAAGGTGTATTCTTTTGCTTAGTTTGTGTTTCGGGTCCGCCTGTCTACTGCTTACATTACTACAGCTAAGATATATATTATGGTGTTTTATTGTCTATTTCAGGATAATATCTGGGGATTTATCATGTGCTTTCCAATCAGGTGTTTAGGATTTTATGGTTGTTTATGCATCTCTTATGCACCATTCTTGGTCATGATATTACTAATAATCACTCTATACCTAGAGTTCGTTACAGGGCAGACAGGGCCCGGAAAAATGCGGGCCCCCAGCCCTTTTCCCCACCCCACCCCACTCAAGGCCTGGGGCGGGGTCTCTTTTGCGGTATTTCCTGCACCTGTCCCCGCTCAGGTCACGTCCTGGGAATGAGTGCGGGTGGGTACCGGATGGGAGCAGGGGGGGAATTACGCAAAAAACACTCCCGCGGCTCAGTATAAGGGCGTGGTCTGGCGAGTGAAAACCTGCCCCGCCCTGCCCCGTAACAAACACTATCTATACCCTTATATTTTCATGTACATTATTTGGGATTTACTTGGCTGGATTTCAGGGTGTAACATGTTCGTACATATGTTTCTTACATTGTTTTCCCTATATTTCTCTGGCCTGTATAAACGCGCACTTTTCTATAAATCAGGTGCTACCGCCCACCTCGCTAGGAAGAATTAAGAACTGGAACTCCCACCAATCTCTTCTTCATCTCCGCTGTAAGCGTGTCTCACAACCCCTCTCGTACTTATGAACTATTATCCACATAGAATAGATTGTATTGCATTCACATTAATGAACAACATAATTGGTTGTTATATAATTGGTAGGAATCTTGGCGTAGTTACTCTTTCAGCTGGCTCTCCTTTAACCAAGCTGATAGCTTTAACCTCTTTTTTACCTGAGCTCAGCTTAAAACTACGTCCTAGCAGGTATCCACAAACTCAAGGTGAAGTACCGGTAGATCTACTCGCAAGCGATCCTATGCGCCCTACCGTCCCAATAATAGGTGACGTGTAGCTCGTGTGGATGTAGACAAAAATTAATAAAGTCTCTCATTGCACTCTAGTTCATTAAAAGGGAATTCGTGTGATATAAATACAGTACTTGTATATGCTGAGGCTGTTGCCGATAGTGATAGGAAGTCAATAAAAACATGTTCCATTAGGAGTCGGCTTCCGGGGATCAGAGGTGATGATAGCCTTGACAAGGAATGATTGGCCGGGACTCCCATCTGAAACAATCACTTTGTCCCATTTTGTGAAACCATTCCCCGCTTTCCTAGTCTTCGGGAGAGAAGTCCACCAACCCCCACGATACACTCTTATACTAGCGTGCTGCTGTCATCACACGTATCACCGAACCTTATCCAACATGAACACATTACCTAGCGGGAACGAAGGACCAGGTCTCACTCGTGATCCCTTCCCGTATGGCATATCCCACAGTCGTACTGACAATAACACCAGCAATAGTATTCACGGCGACTCGAATCAAAACATCGGAAATGTGTTAAACAGCTATAATAACATCATCAACGTGGGAACAAGTGAAGAGGCTTCCGGGATCTAAACACGGTTATCGCCACTCGAACCCCATGCAAGGCATCAAGATGTGAGGAACCGGCGACTGGATGGTGTTGGGAATTGGGTTCTGCTAAAGAATATGTTTAAGTCGTGGCGCAACAGTCAGGATAGCGCAGGGAATTCTATACTTCTATGTTATGGAGATCAAGGTGTTGGAAAGACATATATAAGGTACAGGGACATTTCTAGAGGCCATAGACGAAGCTAATAGGAACTAAATCAGTTCATTAGTAATAGATACCCTATCCGGGCGGGCTTGTGGCCAGAATGTCGCGGTATTGTCCCTCTATTGCGATTACCAGATGCGGAAGGACCAATCGGCGGTGAATATAATAGGGAGTCTACTCTGGCAGATTGCCCTCGGAGCAGTGGGGGGTGTAGGCGAGGTTAAGAATGCCTTTGAGAAGTCAACCCAAGGGCTCCGATTGCCCGAGATGCTAGAATTATTCGTCAAGATAATACGTTCCCTGGAGCGAGTATATATTTGCGCCGACGCAATGGACGAGTTATTACCACAGCATCGATCAGATTTCCTCCGGTCGCTACGACAGATTATTGAGGAGGCCCCGAATACGCGAATATTTCTCACCGGGAGGCCACATATTCGTGGGGAACTTGACAACCATCTTGCGAAAGGGGCCTATACCATACGCATTGTACCCGACCAAAAGGATATCGCTAGGTACCTAACCCGGAAGGTGGATGATGACGATTCTCGAGATCCGGACCTGATGACGGAAAATCTGAAAAACGGTATTATAAAAACAATATTAGAAAAGACTTCGGCAATGTAAGTATGAGGAATTTTATACAAGATTTGGATGACTAATTGATATTCTGATAAGGTTTCTGCTCGCCGTATTAAATATCGATGCAATCATGGGCGAGATCTCCTTAGCAAAGAGAAGGAAGGTGTTGCAGAAAGTGGCCACGACAGGTGTAGATCTAGACTGTGTCTACGCCCAAACACTGCAGCAGGGTTCCGAATGGTCGGCGGAAGACCGGACCGAACTAGCTAGTCCGGTCGAATGTCAAGTCTAGTCTAATGGTGGAAATTAGACCAACTGGACAGTTAGGATTATCGAAACCGACTCGACCAGGACCGCTCTGACCAGGCCTGCCAAGCAATATGATATGCTATTTTTATCACAATATGTTACGTTCAAGTAAAGCTTCTCTTAATAAAACTTATTGTTTCAATGGATTATACGATGGAGATAGTGCCTCGTTTAGATTAGGGGTGGCAAAAATAGGTTCTCAAGTATCGAACTATTTTTTTGCATTAAGTGAGTGATATTACATGATCAACAGCCACAATACGGGTATTCAATTCGAATTGTCCATCAGGTAATTGCATTTCCAGCAGATGCTATCCTCTCCAGGATGTTTTATCAACCTGTATTGAGGGGCTGTTGATTTATACCGTGACAAGCGGCTTTAAAACCCTACTATAGCTATACATCTATTCTCAGCGAGTGTTGGCCTGGGTGCCATTCTGATTCTGATGCCATCTTTTATAAAGACTAGTCTGGGACCAGTCCAAACCGGACCGGACCTCCCAAGTTAGTTGGGTCCAGTCATCGACATCAACCAGGACGGGCCAGTCTGGTCCTGCCTCCAAGACTTGACCGGTCGGACTATTCGGAACCCTGCACTGCAGCGAATAAGGGACCAGAACGGCAGCCGATCAAAACTCGGGATGGAGGTGCTAATGTGGGTATCCAACGCGGAACGGCCGTTGCGGATTGACGAACTCCGTCATGCTCTGGCGGTAGAAATAGGGGCAACAGACTTCGACCTTGAGAACGTTCCGCCGCAAGACACAGTGTTAGGGTCATGTTTAGGGCTTGCCGTTGTTGACAAGGAAACATCGCAAGTCCGGCTAATTCACTACACACTCCAAGAATACCTTTCCCGGCCCGGTGTATTGCCTAATGCTAGTGATGGGCACGATCATGATCGAGCAGATCATGGGGGCCATGCTCGATCATGATCCGATCGAGGGGACCCTATGATCGAATGATCGATGAAACTGGGGAGCCCTGATCGAGTGATCGATCATGGTCACTGCTCGAGCATCATCGAGTATGATCGATTTTATGCCCATCAGGGATTAAATATTCATTCAATATGGATTCTGAGGATTTTCACTCGTGTTATAACAAGAATAGAAGAGCCATACCCTATGGTCCATTTATGTATCACGGTAATTTGTGGCTGATCCTGAGTGTGTAGAAGCCCGGATAGGTTTCGACTCCCTACTTATTGTTGAATAAATTTATTGAAAGTCATTGGTGGTATTGACTAGTTGCCATAGATTCGAAACGATGGGAGTAGTGACCTTATTATAGAGTCAGCAGTCATGATAGTTTGTTGTTCGATAATTAATTGAGGAGCTAACAAGGTAAAGCCCGGCCAAAAGAATTGGTATCTAGTTTGCCGGTAGACTCCCTTTATATAAGTTCATTGCATCACCCAATCACTAAGATTAGTAGAGTGATCGGTCATGAGCCAAGATGCTGGAGTATACTCGATGATGGTCGAGCATGATCGAGCAGTACCCATGATCGAGCAAATCGATCAGATCATGGATGCTCTGCTCGATCATGATCTGATCGAGGTGATCGAGCAGACAGCTGATCGAGCAAAACTCGATCATGATCTGATCGTGCCCATCACTACCTGATGCCCACAGAACATTTGGTCAAACATGCTTGACTTATTTAAATTATGACCAGGTCAAGAGGATCCCCGCTGATAATGTTTCAACACTCGGAAACATGCCATTCCTCGAATATTCATCCTTGCATTGGGGGAGGCACGCAAAAATAGAACTCTCACACCACGCAAAATCGCTCACGCTTGATTTATTAAGTCGATACGAAAATCATATATCTTCGACCTTGCTTTTTGACAAAATTCGGGGATATTGTTCTTTCTGGGATACTCCTTCACGTTACCTATGTACAGGCCTGCACTGTGCATCGTACTTCGGAATTGACAAGATCGCGGCTGCTTTAATCGAGCCGCAAGGCTGTAATATCAATCAAGGAGATTGTAAGGGGTCTACACCGCTCATTTTGGCTGCTCAACAGGGGAATCAAGGGGCCGTGATGCTGCTTCTCACACAGGACGACATCGACCCCAACAAGCCAGACAACGATAGTGAAACACCACTCCGATGGGCTTCTCTCTATGGACATGCAGGAGTTGTGAGAGTCCTACTCGCACGGGACCATGTCAATCCCGACAAGCCAGACAAGTACGGTGGAACACACCGCTCGGTGGTGCTTGTTTCAATGGGCATGAGGGCGTAGTGAGATTATTGCTCGCACGGGACGATGCCAATCCCGACAAGCCAGACAACGATGGTAGAACACCACTCGGGGGCGCTGCTTGTGAGGGGTATGAAACGGTGGTGAGATTACTACTCGCACGGGGCGATGTCAATCCCGATAAGCCGGACAACGATGGTGGAACACCACTCTGGTGGGCTTCTGGCAATGGGCATGGGGGGGTGGTAAGATTACTGCTCGCAAAGGACGGTGTTAATCCCAACAAACCAGGCAGCTTTGGTGAAACACCACTTGGTAATGCTTTGTTCTATGGGCATGAGGGGGTGGTGCGGCTGCTACTCGCACGTGGCGATGTCAATCCCGACGAGCCAAACAATCATGGCCAAACACCACTACGGCAGGCTTCTATGAATGGGCATGAGGGGGTGGTGAGACTACTACTTGCACAGGACGGTGTTAGCCCCGACAAAGCAGACGCGAATGATGCAACACCACTGCTGTCGGCTTCTAGGGGTGGGCAGGAAGGGGTAGTGAGACTACTACTCGCACGGGACGACGTCAATTCCGACAAGCCAGACAACCAAGGTAAAACACCACTCCGGGGGGCTGCTTGTGATGGGCATGAGGGGGTGGTGCAGCTACTACTTGCACGGGACGGTGTCCTGACAAACCAGACAGCTCAGGTCAAACACCACTCTATATCGCCTCTAGAAATGGACATGAGAGAGTGGTGAGACTACTGCTCACACGAAACGATGTCAACCCCAACTGGCCAGACAGCCAGGATCGAACGCCACTCTGGTGGGCTTCTTTCAATGGGCATGAGGGGGTGGTGAGCCTACTACTCGCACTGAACGAGGTCAATCCCAACAACCCAGACAAGCTTGGTGAAACACCACTCCGGCAGGCTTTGAGCCGTGGGCATATGGGGATAGTGAGACTGCTACTCGAACGGGACGACATTAATCCCGACGAGCCGGACAGCGATGGCAAAACACCACTCTGGAGCGCTTCCAGTAACGGGCAGGAGGTGGTCGTGGGACTACTACTCGCACAGGACGGTGTCAATCCTAACAAGCCAGACAACGATGGTAGAGGACCACTCTGGGGCGCTTCCAGCAATGGGCGGGAGGGGGTGGTGAGCCTACTACTCGCACGGCACGACATCAATCCCGACAAACCAGACAACGAAGGGAAAACACCACTCTGGGGTGCTGCTTGGGATGGGCATAAGAGGGTTGTGGAGCTACTACTCGCACGGGGCGATGTCAATCCCGACAAGCCTGACAAGGATGGTAAAACACCACTCTGGTGAGCTTCTAGATCGGGAGATGAGGCGGTGGTGAAACTACCTCTCTTACGGGGTGACACCAATCCCCACATCCCAGACAACGGTGGTATAACACCAATCCGTAGCGCTTCTTTCCACGGGCATCAAGGGGTGGTGAGGCTACTAACTCTCCCGAGGCTCTACCAATCCCGACAAACCAGACAACGATAGTCCAATACCACTCTAGGGTGCTTCCAGCAACTAGCATGAACCGGCTGTGTATTCAGAAGTTACACGAGATGATGTTACCCCCAGTCAGCCCGACAGCCGAGATCAACCACCACCCTGTTCAAAATGTGAATGCGGCACAATCTATTCTATGTGGATAATACTTGGCAAGTACGAGGGGGGTTGCGAGGCACGCTTAGCGAGGAGGTGAAGAATGGATTGGTAGGAGTTCCGGTTCTTAATTCTTCCAAGCCAGGTGGGCGGTAGCACCTTATTTATAGAAAAGTCCACGTCCATATGCGCAAGAGAAATATAGGGAAAACAATGTAAGAAACATAAGTGCGAACATGTTTGACCCTGAAATCCAACCAAGTAAATCCCAAATAATGTGCATGAAAACAAAAGGGTGTGGAGCGATTATTAGAAATATCATGACCAAGAATGGTGCATAAGAGATGCATAAACAACCGTAAAATCCTAAACACCTGATTGGAAAGCACATGTTAAATCCCGAGATATTATCCTGAAATAAACAATAAAACACCATAATATATATCTTAGCTGTAGTAATGTAAGCGGTGGACAGGCGGAGCCGAAACACAAACAAAGTAAAAGAATACACGGTAGTGTGTTGAATATACATAGGAAATATACAAAGAATTTCAACACTTCCTCACATTATCTACAGCCCAATAAAGTAACCATTCGCTGATGCGCGGGTTTTGCCAAGATTTTGGTGCATATATCAGCAAGATTATTAACTGATTCAACCTTAAGGAGAACGAACAAGTTGTCTTCTAGAGCTTCGGGCGTGATGAAGAAGTCGACGGCGATATGCTTTGTTCGAAGGTTGATCTGAGGGTTGACAGCCAAGAAATTTGCACCGGTATTATCGGCGTGCATAGCGATCGGAACATGAAGGCGAAGGTCGGCGAGGCCTTTCAGAAGCCATCGGATATGGTGAGTACCATAGGACATAGCAACGAATTTGGCTTCGGTAGTTGATTTGGCGACAGAGGCTTGTTTCTTTGAGAGCCAGGAGACACAACAGTTATGGAATAGAATAATGTAACCGGAGGTGGATCTTCTGGTATCATAACAGCCAGCAAAGTCAGCGTCAACATAAACATCGATAGCGTTCATTGTTGTGTATGGGTAAAATAGGCCAAGTTTCGCGTTCCGTTAACATATCTAAAGACGTGTTTAGCAGCCTTTATATGTTCGTCGGGAGGGCAAGAAGAAAATTGTGCTAGAAATGAAATCGTATAAGCTAGATCGGGTCTTGTGCCGGTAACGAGGTACATGAGGGAACCTATCATTGATTGGTATGTGGTAACTTGCTCTTTTGGTTGTTCCGTAATCCCGTTCGTAAGTATAATGCCTTTTGGTAAGGGGATGGATACCGTGTGGGAGTTTTCCATTCCAAATCTAGAGAGGATAGTACCAATGTATCGTTCCTGGGTAAGAGCAATACCGTCTGATGTATACGTGATATGTAGGCCGAGTAGAAATGAGGCTTCCCCAAGGTCTGAGATCTCAGATGCCGTTTTCAGGTCTTTGATGAGAGTGGTCAGGTAGCGGGTATCGGCCGAATATATTGCAATGTCGTCCACGTAAAGCGATATGTAGCATTCGAACTTGTTGTGGATAATGTAACAACCCTATTGTTGAGCGTATATGCAACAGGCAACGACTGTCGTCTCCTGTGTATGCGAGTCTCGTTTGCTTGCACCAACAGGTATGGAAGTACTCTCTCTTCACATAGTATGGAACTGGCTTGCTTGTCTTTCGTGAGGGGTACTATCTCTTCAGATAGTAAGATGGGTGGATTGTCGTGCTTGATAGAACTATCACAATAGTCCTATGTTCGGGCGGCCCGTCGAAACTATCACAATAGTTTCCGGGTTCTTGGAGCGTAGGCTCTCGTAGAGGAGGGATGTATGTAAAGAGAGTAAAGCGTAATCGTATTGCAATATCTTGAGTATAGAAAAGTACTTAGATGGTTGCGTGAAGATCCTATCTCTTGGTTGTTTTTTTTTTTTTATATCAAATCGTTATTATGTTTAAAGGTACAAAAGACTCATGCAGCGCTAGCTATGGAGATAAAAAACCTATAAGCAAACGCCATCCCGCCCGCTTCACCTCGTCATAGGAAAAATCAAACACCCCGAGTCCATAGGAAAAGTCTCCCTCGCCTAGCACCTAAGATAATATACCTCAGACACGTAAGGAAACAATACATAGAAACGTACAGGTAGAAAGACCCAAACCCTTCAGCAGGCTCCCCAAAACAAAAGAAACGACGGCTGTTCTAAGTCCCTTTCGGGGCCTGGGGGAGAGGATAGATGATCGCCGACACGGGAAAACTCATAGGCTGAGGGCCCACCAAAAACCATGATTTACGGTCGGGCAGGTCATTACATCGTTCCCAAGCGTTGGACAGAGCCACGGAGGCAGTGCTATACCACGACTTAGGCGTAACCGAGGAGAGGCCGAACAATCGGAGGGGGAGAGGGGCGAGCGGAGCCACCGAGCAGAGGGGATGCCAGCCAACGATGATGAGCAGTAGGGTGCCAGCCGGTGAGTAGCAGTAGGGTGCCAGCCGGTGGGGGGTGAGCAGCAGGGTGCCAGCCGGGGAGTTGAAATAGCAGTAAGGTGCCAGCTTAAGGGGCAGTACGGTGCCAGCGGACGGAACCGGGAGCGGGGTAGAGGAAGGATCGCGAGCGGGCTAGCCACAACCGACTAACGGGCCATAGCAAGGGCTTTTGGGACGACAGCGAAACCGAGCGAGACCGTGATGTTACTAACCGAAGCTTTCCCCATCAGAGG
>Ga0307513_10003205_pt1 | contig 22323 bp, 8 predicted proteins | sample 15_EM_MG_FD_202174 | JGI IMG/M metagenome (GOLD analysis project Ga0307513, IMG submission 202174) | Populus trichocarpa ectomycorrhiza microbial communities from riparian zone in the Pacific Northwest, United States - 15_EM | ecosystem: Host-associated > Plants > Roots > Unclassified | place... | reverse complement strand
AAAAAAGCACACCGTTCCTCATCATTAACTTTCTTCCAACAATTGAATCCTTTAACAGTAAATGTGTCTGATCCTGGCTTTCCAGATGACTTACTTGAAAATAGATAACAAGGGAAACAAAATGCAGTATTTTTCTCTGAATATTCAAGCCATGGATAACTTTTGAACCAATTAATGAGACTGAAATCGACGAGGATGTTTTTTTACCAGTCAGCGGATATTCAGAAATCAAAGGTTGATATGGCCCTAAATTAATGTATGCCCTTCTAATTTCATCTTGTTGATTAACCGGGTATTCTTAAATTTGAGGACGATTGCTTGGATCTCTGATTAGATGAGCAATGTCGATTTTAGTAGGAGGCTGCTCATTAATCAATGCAGGTTCTTCATAAACTGAAGCACATTGGGGTTGTTGAACCATAACTTCAACATTACACATTGAAGTTGATTTACTAGGTTGTGAGTTATCAATATTTTTCTCTTTTTTCTCAAAAAATGAATCAATTCTTCTTATTTTGTTCATGGTTCAACCTAAAATCAAAACATCACAAATTTTTATTGTTTCCTATTTAAAAAATAAATACAAATAATGATGTGTTGAAGCAATAATCAAAACCAAAATTTTTTTTTTACATGTAAACCACACAGACATATGAAAGCAAAATTAACATATTAAAAAAAGAAATTGATATATAAAAGCATATCTAACATAAAAAATGGGATTACTAGTTCCTAAAAAAGAAAACTTACACTGAATCAAAGTTGGGTATGTGCTCTTCAAAGAATTCAATTTGGCTACAAAGATCATGTCTAATTGTATATTGGACCTGGTGATAGTAAGGTACACGTGAGAAAAAATTAATAATTTTGATGGATCTGCTAAAAAAAAAAACATAAAAAAATCCAAACATAATCAAAACAAACTCATAAAATATATCCAATTAATTAGAAAAAACAACATTCACTATAACAAGAAATAAAAAATGATAAAACTAGTAGATTTGAAAAACAAAAATAGCAGAATTATATATATATATATATATATCAAATTCTTAACAAACATTAAAAAACTAATTGCCTTATTTTGATGAAGAATTAATTGGCAATTTTGCTTGAACCTTTATGCCTTGTATTATTAATTTTTTTTGTTAAAGTTGCAGAAAAGAAAGAGAGAGAGATTAAAGAAAGGGAATTAAATTGAAAAGCTTATTTGTCTTTTTGTTTTCCACTTATATAAAGATACAAGGAGATATAGTTTTAAAGTCAAACATAACTAATAAAATAATAATTTAATATTAAAAAGTCTATTATTTGTTATATTTTTTTTTAAAAAAAAGTTTTGCAAGGGCCCGGTCCTGCTGGCTTCCCCTTGCTTCCGCCGCTGAAACTCAGAATCCATGAAATGAAGTATTTGGCAAAGCCTTCCCCGTGATTGTCGACGAAATGGCTAAAATTGTCTTCCTCTTAACTAATCATGCTACGATCTTTAGCAATTTATCTGAATAAGGTATAAGTTTGATCTATTACTACCAGAACTCCTGAGAAGTAATCACGACCAATTTTTTAACATCCAAGTTCTTGTACTCTCACAAACACTTGAGACCCAAACCCAATTATCAACAGAGAGAACCTTTATTTGTTAAGGCTCCATATACTTTCTCGACAAGAACAGGAGGAGGAGGCTGTGGGGTGTTCGATGGTTGAAAAGGGAACGTGAATTATGCTGGAGAGCATGCCGGTGGCGATGTGTTTGGAGCTTATCCTGGTGTTCTCCGACGGTTTCAACTCATGCATTCAATTCCAAGCAATATCTGAGATTTCGTAATCTGTATTTTGAGCGACTTTTTGGAGAGGGAGGGGCAGCGCGGGAACGAAAAGAAAAGGTAGCAGTCTCAAGCCTCGCCAATAGCCCAAGAGTAAAAATAACCCTTCTCCTAGCCCAAGCCCACCAATATCACCCCCAACAGATTGGTAAAATGCTCACAACCATTTTGAATTTAGGATCCTTTTGATGTCAAAAATAAAATAAAAATCTTAAAAGCTAGGTATTATCAAAATGAGAAGGGTGCAAAAGCTAGCTTGGAGATTCTGAGATTATCATAGAAATTGCTATTAAATATTATGGCAGAAGGTATACTTAAACGCCACCACCATTGAAGTAACACTGATCTAAAAAAATTATATGCCACACCACAAACTAATAACAATGGTATACTAGAAAGTGAAAATAAATCGGTATTAATCATGAAAAAAATCGTAAGTAGAAACCAAAAAAAATAAAAATTGTTCATACTACTCCATCTTATTGATGGGAATGAATTCTAACCTGCATACATATGTAAGGACTCCGGCTAAAATTATCTGATAAATTATCTTGAAAAAATTTAATAAAGTCAGAAAAAGAATAATGAAATGCTTCGTAAATTAAGAGTGTGTTTGGTAATGCGGTAGCTGTTGTGATTGTGGTTTGAAAAAAATTATTTTATAAAAAGTACTTTTAGTTGAGGTTGGTTTGAAAAAATAGGTGTTTGGTTAAAACTGTGGTTGAAATTGAGGTTAAACAAAAAGTAGTTTAACGTGTTTGGTTAACAATGCTTTTGAAATTAAGGTTATAAAATAATTTTAAAAAATATATATTAATATTGATGGTTTTTAATTTAAATATTGTAGATTTAACTATTGCTATTATATCATGAAATAAATAATACTTTATATAAAATATTTTTTATTATTCCATTAAACCATCTACAATTCCATTACGTACAAAATTCATCCGACTAGAACTACAGTTTTCATAATTTTTTGAGCGTGCAATAAAATTAGATAAAATATTATCAGGAATAAAATTAATTTGATATTACAGTGCGAGTGAATTTAATTCACTCTACACTACTTTTTTGAAAAAAAATATATTGTTCACATGACAGTGCGAGTGAATTTAATTCACTCTAAACTAGTTTTTTTTTAATGTACAAAAAATAAATATACTGAAAAAAAAATGTTCACATGAATAGTGCAAGTGAATTGAACTGTTCATTGTTTTAAGTGAACAGTGCAATTCACTGAAACACGGAGTGAAGAAAAGCAGTCAGGAGCTACTTCGCCAAAATCGTGTTGCAAACGTGCATTGTCATAGGGCCCACCAAAAATAAATTGTTTTTTTTACATAACTAAACATTTGTTTTGCTGTGGCTGCTTCAAACGCAAAAGCAAGCACACAAACAAACGGCCTCTTAAAAATGAAAAAAACTCAGCTAATAAATGTTCAATTCACTTTCAAACTAACGGTAAAGAATGAAAGCATTTCTATTCAATAATACTTATTGGCTCACAAATAAGCTGACAATAATTATATGAGAATCAAATCTCCCCAATCACATGGTCGTATAAAATGCTCAGCACTCAGAAAGCAAATTTACAGAGTAATAAGTCTAGTAAACTTCTTGATTTAGAGCAACAAAATAATGTAAACAAAATGTAAAAGTTGAACTCACTTTTTCTCGAAAAGGATCCAGATCATCTGTCACCAATAACTTCTGGATTACTAGGTTAACTCTGTTTAACTGTGCAGGTGGACAACAAATTTACAATCCAAGAAACAGAATTAGAAAGCATTCCTCAAACAAGTTGGAAAAGATACCACAGGCAACAAGATTATAAGCAATAGTAGCAGAGAATATAGAGAGCATTATCCTGGCAGAAAAATATGATATAATGACAAGAAAAGCTCATCCTAACTTCTCTGACTAGTGCTTATGACGGCAGTTTCAGGTTTAGAAACCAAAACTCATCCAAAAAATAAATGTTCAGTTCAGTTCATGCTCTCTCAGAGGCATTTAATAGAGAATCTTAGCCTTCCTCATTTGATCTCCTTAGTGCATACACGTTCTACTACTTCATAGAACTCATTGAACAGAGTTTTTCAGTTATTTTTCCAAATCGAGTTGATAGACAGGAATTAGCTTTTGATGAATTAAGCAAGGTTGGAAAGGGGAAGAGTGCTACGTACATCTTGTGTGCAGTAGTTGTACTGAAATTCACTGAGGTAGAAGATTACTTTTGACATGTTTACGATGTTTGTTTGGATTGACGAAAATTCAAGAATGTGTTTTCTCTCTTTTTTATTTTTATTTTTAATCTGTATTATATATATTTTTAAATAATTTATTGCTAGTTAATGATATGAGATGATTTATAATAGTGAATATATCTATTATTTTATTAGGTTACTTTAATGATAAATCAATATAGTATTTTATTATTTTTTGGATTTTCATCTTGGAGAAACTCAATAGGATGAAAATATAATATTAATCAAACTTCAAATTATAATTATTTATCTATCGAGTTAAAAGAAAGGTACAAAGGGACGAAGGATTATTTCAATATTAACTAATAAGAATATCCTTGTTGATTTAAAGGACTATTTTCATCAATCATATCAAAAATGATTGAAAGAATTGAATATTATTGAATACGAGCAAATTTAAGGTTACAATCAATTAGTATTCTTACAACGAAAGGATTAACGAAAGGATGAGATGGCTCCTCAAACTAACCCAAACTTTACAAAGGGACGAAGGACATCCTTTGCGTTAGGATGCTCCCACTCCACTACTGTCTCCCACCATTCTTTTGGTTCTATATACATTATTCTTAGAGAAAGGGGAGGAGATGGCTTGTCATTTTCAAGCAACGGAAGACAAATTGGCATCCTCTTCAGCTTCTTAGAAAACGTTACAGTAATATCTTCAAGAGAATTGCAAATCAGTTTTGCACTACAAATGCTTTTAAGTTCTGGTAAATATCTCAGTCTCAGAGTTCTTAACTTTGGGAGAATGAATCCCGTGATGGAATTGGAGGTGGTGCTTTCTTCATCTGTTGTTCCTATTATCTCCTCCATTTTCTTACAGAGCATCACTTCAATCCTTTCCAGGTTTACGAGGTTTGGCAGCAGCACAAGCGGGAACAGCTTCTTCATACTCTTACATCCACTACAATAAAACTCTTTAAGACCAGAAAACATACCATAATATGATGGCAATGGTGGTGGAGCAGAGCAGAACCAAGAAGATGAAACCAAGCTCTCCATGCTATCGCAATCGTAAATTTGGATAACCACCAATTCAGGTGCATTCTCTAATGACAGAACATCACATAAACTTCTTGCATCGATGCTTTCACAAACCAGTTCTTGAATGTCATTTAAGAACTTGACTTGAAAATCTCTATCTCTGTTGATACTCAAATTACCCAACCCAACTGTTTTACTTGGAGAATAATCACTGTATTGCCAAAAATCTTCATCCACCATTCCTACTAAAATTCTGTATGTGCTTAATGATTGGGTCTTATCCCGAGATCCGAGATACTCCACGAAGTCAGAGAGACCTTCGAAATGGCATTCCAAAGTTTCCAAATTTCTCAAGGATACAACTTCCTTTACTTTAACTGTTATCGGACGATAATATTCGTCTAGTACAAAGACTTGCAGGTGAGAGAGTTTTGGTAATATCCCACTAGGAAACTCCTTTTCACCACATCCATTCATTCTAAGATACCCTAGGTTGGTTAGGCATTCCATTCCTTGCGGCATCTTTTCAAGCGTAGTATGAGAGAGATCCAACCTCTTCAGTGCCTTGAGCTTTTTTAATGATGGAACATGTCTTAAGTTCTCACAATAATTGAGCAATAATGCAGTGAGACTCACCAAATCAGAAACAGAGTCTGGCAAATTTTTAATACCTGTGCGAGACAGATCAAGGACCATGAGCCTATGCAATTGCTTGAAAAATGAATCCGCAACAAATCCCAGCCCTTTATTATCACATAGAAATAGAGTGGACAGATTTGGACACATTGGTGAATGGCTGGAAGGAATTTCTTCGATCTCGTTTTGCATTAGTGAAACTCTCGTCAGATTCTCCGTCCACTCCTCTACATCTGGCAACTCTTTTAATTGTGCACCTGCTTTAACCATGTATTGAGAGTTCTCTAGCAGTATTTGGATGGCCATGTCCCTAATCAAGTCATGCATCTTGACACGTCTACTATCATCATAATCCATTTGAGCACTTTCCAATAGGCAGACATATTCAAGTCTATTAAGCATCGCGTGGCCCTCATCAAATGCATCTTCCCTTCTTCTCTTTCCTTTAATTATTCCCTCGTCGATCAAATAATCTATCAACTCCTCCCTTTCAATCATATAATCTTCAGGAAATAATGCACAGTACAAGAGACATTGTTGTAGTGCTAAATCACCTAACCAATCATAACTAAACCTCAATAACTTGAATACTTCTGTGTCCCTAAATTCTGATGCTCTCAATTTCTTCAATGTATTTCTCCACTCATGTAGGTCATTCACTCCCCTCAAGCTTCTTGCCATTATAATAATTCCCAAAGGCAAACCAGCACATTCCCTTGCAACAGCTTTCGCAATTCCTTCCACTTCTGGTGAAAGTGTTATGCCACCTCCAAGTTTTTCCATGAACAAAGTCCAACCTTCTCCCTCGGAAAGTGGCTTCACCTTGATTTTGTGGTGGCAAGCCATCTGATGACAAACTGTTTCTGATCGAGTTGTCATAATCAGCTTGCATCCTTTCAACGGGACAGGAATTCCCACTTTGTCAAGTTCAAAATTGTTCCACAAATCATCTAAAATAAGAATCCATTTTTGTTTCGTCTTTAGTTCTTCTGACAAGTTGGCAGCTCTATGCAAATCATCAACTTCCCTTGAAAATTCTAGATCAAGACATTTAGTAATACGATTCTGCAATGTATTAATGCTGAAATCTTGAGACACAGTCACCCACCAAACATTATCACAAATGTCCAGTCTTCGTAGAAGCTCATTATGGATGTGTTGCAGTATTGTTGTTTTACCAACTCCCCCCATCCCGTAAATGCCAATGATTGAGACTTCATCATCCATTAACAAAGACCATATCACCTTCGTATTCTCTTCAAATGCTCGACCCACTAGCTTTTTAGAGCTAGTAGGTAATGGAACTCCTCTAGTCTCACTTGTGTTGTATTTAAGACATCTAGAAGATCTAGCTCCTGCGCCATGCTGCACTAATCTTCCACTATTCTCCACACCCTCCTCCTCTACTGGTTCTGTCCTCACTCTAACCATGTTCTGCACATCATACATAAAGACATCTTTGCTTAGTGAAGGTGAACAGAGTTGATGATAATATCTTCCATGGTCAAGACACAATGGATCTGTTGGTTGGGATGAATCTCCTCGAGGCTCATCAGCTTGATTAATTGATGGCCTTTCACAAGAGATAACTCTCTCCAGATGCTGCATTTGTTCTGTTCTCGGTATAGTTTCAAATCCATCACGCAGACGCTCCACATCGTCCTCTTCCAGCATTAAATAGGTAGAGATTGCATTCAGCTTCTGCTCCTTTGAAAGGGCAGAGTGTATCTGAACCCAAGTACCATCAGCAAATTGATCCACTAAATCTGTTACTGGTGTTGCTTCTCCTCTATTCTTATGAGCATCAACTCTGAGTCTCCAAGGAGAGACACTTCTGTCAACATGATGAAAAGATCCTTCACCAGTGTATTCCATGCCACTTGCCGCTTCTAAACGCGAATGAATTCTCTCAGGCCCAACACCTTGTGCCAAATTACCAAGTACTGCATTGTCTTGTTCTTGTGGACAGGTGGAAATGTCAACATTGCTTGAACTTGCTATGCTTTTATGTCTTTTGTTGCCAACATGCATAGCTAGAAAGGCTGCTTCTTGAACTTCTTCAGGCACTTGACCACAAATGCCAACACCATGCCCTCTCTCTCCTGATAAATGCCATTTGATCCTCGAAATGGAAGTGCCATTGGCAAATAAATGCCCACAAAACTTGCACTTCATGCTTCCATCATTCATATCTTCAACTTCCTTCCAAAACGGATCATCTGATCTACCCATTTTGTCCTATAGATAAAAAGGGTCAAAATATTGAATAAAAATTAATGGAAGTACATTAATTGGAAAAGGAAGGGTGAAACTAAAATAATAAGTTACAAACAGCAAAGAAACTAAGAAGAAAAAACAATGAATTCAAGGTTATATTGGGGTCAATTTAGTATGAACTCCTTAAGGCATGGATTGTTACAACTGAGAAAGATCAAATTATTTATTTTTGGAAACTGTTGATGATCCTAACTCCAAAGCTTCTCATTAGAATTTCTACAACTTGTGTTTTACATGAAAGATTCAAACCAGAGTTACACGTGAAAAACAAAATCAAGAAGATGGAGTATAAATAATCTACCTGGATTCAAGTTGTTCTTCAAGTGCTGGTTTGCTCAAGTAGTATTGAGGAAGAAAAACAAGAACAGAGAAGAATATATGGTTTAAATATAACAAGGAAGTTGCAAGATGTTTAGATCCAGATGATTCGATTCAACCAGAAAAGGAAGCACTGATCATCAGAAAGGTTTAAGAAATTTGATGAGGGAAATTGGGATATCAATGGGATAATGAGATGAGATTTGGAAGAGAATGTTACAGTATCAAAGATTATTGTATTGTTTGACAAGAAGGAAGTTGCTACGAAGGAAGCCACAAACTTTACCTACCAAAGATTATATTATAAGCTAATTTCTGACTGAGTTAACGTATGGGCCCACTCCATTGTTGAAACTTTGAAAAAGCTGACCTGAAAATGTAAGAGCCTGAAGCTTAGCTTCAAGAGCTGTAAGTGGTACTGAAACAAAGTATTGACCATCATTATCTGATCCACTCCAACTTCCATTCCCTAAAAATTTAACGAAGCACAGCATTAGCAATAAAAATAGTGCTTAGGGATCCTGAAACTACCGTTTTATATACAACTTAAGAAATTTTACTTATGAATACCTACTTGGTTCACACCTTGAGCTTGAGAGATCAGGCAGAAACACAAGTTTGATCGCTCCTAGAAAGGTTCAAAAACTGCTTTTCCTAGTTAGCATTTCAATAATGATTCCTGAGCAGAGCGTCCTATTCGTTTTGGTTTTACAACTAGTTTCGTTTCCCACGCTTTGTTATGGGTACAGATTCGAGATGTCAGCAACGTTCTTGCGAGCATAAATTTTTATTTAAAACAAAAGGCGTATGTGGTTATTGTATGGCATAATCCTGCAAAGTGTGAGTGCTTATTTGCCTCTATGACATGGATATGGCTTAGAAATTATAGAGCATCTGTAAGTTCCAGTTGGGTTTATATCTTGGTGTGCCTCTCATTAGTGAAAAAGCTAAATACTGTTTATTGCACGCTGCTAATTGGGAAATACAGAACTCAGTTCAACACAGCAAATTGCTGCATCAGAGTTAAAACTCCATAGCAGTCAGCACAATCTATGAAGATAAAATTGAAAACAAAACAATCAATGACTGAAATTAAAAAATGCATCTAAGGCTTTGAAATAACTGAGATAAAACACTAATTTTCTCTCTTGATACATGATTAGAAGTCTGAGCATATTTATTTATTTTTTTAATTTTAATTTTAAAAATAGTTCTGTTCTTTCTACCCCAAGAAATCAAGAACGCTAATTTCGTTAAACAAGATTCTAAAGCCCATATTTGATAAATTAGAAAGAAGGACTGCAACCCTAGTGCAAAAGGCCTATAAACTAGCCCAACAAATCATACCCAGAGAAGCAAAAGCCAGAGACAAGCTAGCTCAATTTTTGCTCCACCTGGCTAAGAAATGCAGCATGCCCACCTGGAATTATAAATCATCCAAATTCCAGGGTAAATAATTAATTGGTTTGAGTTGTTTTTCGAAGAACCATTTCAAAAACAGTTTAAATCCACTTGGAATTTTTACTATATATCCACCAATTATACAAAAATCTATACTTTTTTTAAAAATGAATTCCAGAACCTAGTCGAAAAACCGTGGCAAAAACAGTTTAAGGACTCCAACCTAACACAAGAAAGAGGAATTATTTTCTAATTTTTTTTGATAGTCGACAATTAAAAGGAAATATTTTATCAATTTTTGTTATATTTATTGCAGCTGCTGAAATAGCTATTGGACTGGCTATAGTTTTGTCAATTTATCGTAACAAAAATCAATCTGTATCAATTAATTGAATTTGTTGAATAAGTAGTATTAATCATATAAAATATTTAGATTAATTAATTTGAATTCACATCTATAATACATAGCATATTTGATAATGTTTACAAAAACATAAGAAATTAAAGTATCTTGATTCTATCTCATGAGTTTATCCGAAATTGAATAGAAAAATTATAAAAATCATTGATTTATTTGGTGTTTAAATATATGATTTATTTAAAAATTTACTAAATCAAAAAATTATGATGTTAAAAAGAAATTATAGTTCCAATGTCACATTCAGTAAAAATCTATGATACATGTATAAGGTGTATTCAATGTGTCCAGGCCTGCCCCATGGATGTATTAGAAATGATACATGGGGACGGGTGTATAGCTAAGCAAATTACTTCTGCTCCAAGAACAGAAGACTGTGTTGGCTATAAGAGATGTGAATCCGCCTGTCCAATAAATTTCTTAAGTATTCGAGTTTATCTATGGCATGAAAAAACTCGAAGCATAGGTCTATTTTATTAATACTTTCCAGAAAAAATCACTTGAATACATTTGATATTTTGTTTACCGACAAAAACCCGTACTTGAAAATAAAAATAAAAAATAAATTAGGGTTTTTAGTACGAGTTTTTCTTGTCAAGTGTATCTTGTCTTTACCACAAATTATTTTCTTTGGTTAACAATATTTGTAGGTTTACCGATATCCACATATTTCTTGATTTTTGTTTTCCCACTTAGAGGAAATAAGGTAATTTAGTGGTATATTTATATGTGTACTAATGACCTATGCATTCTCTTATTATTTTTAATAGGACGATCCCTTAATCCAATTGACAGAGTCTTATAAATGGATTAATTTTTTTATTTTTACTAGAACTCTTTTTAATGTCTTATGCATTTAACTACAAAATTTATTTTGTATATTGCAGGAAATTCTGTTTTTTTATTAATGGGGGCCTTAGGTATCACTTTCAATGCTTCCAATAAACCAACAATCAATTTTGAAATATCAGTTAATCAATCACCGATTATACCCTTACATATACACACATGGTTATCAGACATCCATGGAGAAGCACATTACAATACTTGTATGCTTTTAGCTGGAATCTTATTTAAAATGGGAGCATATGGATTGGTTCAAATAAATATGAAATTATTATCCGACGCCCATTCTATATTTTCTTCTTGGTTGATAATAGTAGGCGCAATACAAATAATCCATGCAGCTTAACCATCTTCTGATAATTTTTTTTTAAAAAAAGGAATAGTCTATTCTTCTATATCTCATATGAGTTTTACAATTATAAGAATTTACTCTATAAGCGATATGGGACTCAACGAGGCCATTTTATAAATAATATCTCATAGATTTATTGCCACTACACTTTTTGTCTTGTCAGGAACAAGTTATGATGGAATACATCTTGTTTATCTTGATAAAATGGGTGGAATGGCTACCCTAATGCTAAAAATATTCATGATGTTCAGTATCTTATCATTAGCTTTTCTTGCGCATGAGCGGTTTTTTTGGGAAATTAATGGTATTTTTTGGAATAATTACTGCCAAAAAATATGTTTTAATGCCAAACATACTAATTACTTTTGTAATGATATTAACTCCATTGAAATAAAACCACAACTACCTTGAATATCTAGACAAGTTTTTCCTAATAAGAATTCTAGTAGAAAGCCTTGAATATGTACAAAAAAAATTGCTAATGAGAATTATAGTATTGTAGATGATAATACCTATTTGTAAAGTCCATACATATTATTTATCTCAAATTAATTATGACATGGTAACATCATGATTGATGAATTTTTGAGTCGAGTTGTATTTGCTGTGTGTTTTTCCTACTAGTTAAGGTTTTTGTTACGATGATGTTCTTAACATCAAAAGGAATTTTTACTATATATCCACGAATGATACAAAAATCTATCCCTTTTTGGTAAAATGAATTCCTGAACCTAGTCGAAGAACTGTGGCAAAAACAGTTTAAGGATTCCAACCTAACAAACGAATGAGGAGAGGCTAGTGATGATGGATCATGTTCCATAACTTTAATCATGTCGGAAACGGAATTAAAGTTAGCTAGCTAAACTCTGTGGCCCCCGATCGAATGCTGAAAGTTTCTGCTTCCATTTTCCAAAGGGGAAAGGGTGCAGCAAGCGACCACAAACCAACCAGATGTATAAAACAAAACAACTGAACCCTTCTATATAAAACTATGCACAACATAATCTGCTTGACATGCACTGGAATGAAACTTAGAACCAATTGAAAAATGATCTGTTATATAATTTTGCATGGCATACACTTTAAAGCTCCGAACATCAATTATTTTCCTCTCTTTCAAAATATCTCGGATTCGGAATTTTCGGAATCGGAATTTTCTTTTAAAATCCAACATCATGAGCTAATTGTTTTTTTTTTCCGTTCCAATACTTAGGTTGTTTTAAATTCCGCCCTTTCTCAATTAAATTGAGTATCAATTTAAGTAAAATTGGTAATCGAGTATAAAATCAAAAGATAGTGAAAAAAACAGAGAGAATGGATGGTGAAAAAAGTTGACTTTGGTCCTTCTATTTTCTTGATTATGCATTTAAGAGAGAGAGGGAGCCACTAGATTCCGGCTTAAGAAAGAAAAAATCAAGATTGACACCTATTCTAGCCACGTAAAAGATTGAACTTGGTGTCAACGAGATTCGTTCAATGAGAGAAGCTTGATAGTAGTTGTCAACAGATTTAATTTCTTTTCAAAAAAAGGGGTCTTCCCCTTACATATTTTGAAAAAATAAAGAGGCCCGGGTGCACGGGCCTGGGATGAGTGGCTCGCGTGTTTGGGCTTGGTTTTTTAATGGCTCATTCTTGTTAGGCTTCTTAGGCTTGGTCTTTCTATAAAAAATTCACTTAATTTTTCTTTTTTTTCAAAGTTTTTATTATATGTTTAGAGAAAAAAAATTAAAATAACATTGTTATTAAACCCAATGAAGTCCATGATTCAAGTTGCAGGTTTGGTAGGTATAGCCACAAAGCTCATGTCGATCTATTATGTTGTCGTTTACATATTAAAAAAATTAATTTTTAATGTTTTTTAAAGCATATGGTTTATTTTAGATTGATCTCCATGATATGTTTCGTGTTTGTTTTGTATGATTAATTTATTCTGATTTGCTTTTTACAAAGTTGCAGGTTTGATGAGTTTAGCCACAAAGCTCATGTCGATCTATTATGTTGTCGTTTACATATTTTTTAAAATAAATCATTTTTAATGTTTTTTAAAGCATTTGGTTTATTTTAGATTGATCTCCATCGTATGTTTCGTGTTTGTTTTGTACGATTAATTTGTTCTAATTTGCTTTTTACAAAGTCACAGGTTTGGTGGGTTTAGCCACAAAGCTCATGTCTATTTATTATGTTGTCGTTTACATTTTTTTAAAATAAAAATTCATTTTTAATGTTTTTTAAAGCATTTGGTTTATTTTAAATTGATCTCCATCATATGTTTCGTGTTTGTTTTGTATGATTAATTTGTTTTGATTTGTTTTTTACAAGATTATTATGATCTCATGACCTAGATCATAGTGAATGACAGGCAATAATCCTCGTTGTATTTTATTGTATACAAGTATTGATTTTTTTATCTATAGTTATATTTTTTCTCAATATTAAAAAATATTTTAACAACACCTACATGTTGATTTTTTAGTGTTAAAAAAATTGAATGGGTACAAAATGTGGTTCAAATAATTTTTTTTATTAAATAGATTTATTAATATTATACAAGTGAATAATAAATTTCAATATTCAGAGTTGAAGATCAGTGAAGCAAAATCCAACTCTGACCTAAAACATGTTTGGAAACATAGTGCAAATCGCGTTCCCTTAAAATTTAATTTTTTTATTTAAAATTAATTTTTTTATGTTTTTAAATCATTTTGATGTATTGATGTCAAAAATAATTTTTTAAAAATTAAAAAAAATATTATTTTCATATATTTTTAAACAAAAACATTTTAAACCTAACCACTACTACAAACATCCTAATCTCGTTACTTTTAATTATAGACCTCTAAATTTTCAAGAGAGCCTTAACCATTCCTTTATGCAAGTGCACACTTTGCCAAACAATCCTTTAGGAAAATGAGTTGCCCTCCGACGACTTTCCATAACAGGCCAGGATTAATTTGGACTCTTCGAGGGTGTTTGAATATGAGATAGCTTGTGATTTTTTTGAGTAAAAAGTATGTTTTTATAGCTTTTAGAGATGTAGTTTGTGCTTAAAAAGTATTGTACCTTTGACAAAAAACCACCACACCTCAAAACCAAACACACCCGATCGTTGGCGATAACAGCGATGGGAATGATGACACTTCTCTACATCCTTGACCATTTCAATTCCGAGAAACTCCCCCACAATCCCATAAGAAAGTAGTCCTTTTTCCTTGAAGAATTTTCTCCATTAGTCCTTATATTTTAGATATGGTCTTCAACATGCTTTTACAAGTTTAATTACTCTTAAATTTCCCTTTTCTAATCTGTCCTTTTAATAAGTATCTTTGTTTAAGCTAATAAAGATATAATTACTTAAAAAAAACTCAAATCCTACCTAATTTATTTAAAAAATGAAAATGAAAATTTGTTTTTTATATTAATTTCCCCCCTGGTTATTTGTAAAGAAGAAACTGTAATCTAACCATTAACATGTTATTTAATAATTAATTAACTTTCAAATCTTTTGTTTTATTAATGTTGACTTAAACTAATAAAATCAACCCATGACACTATCGATTTTATTGATTTTATTATTTTATTATTAATTAATTGATTTTTCCTAAACAATATTGTTTTAATTTTTTTTAAAAGATAATTCAAAATTCTTGCAAGGAAACTATATTGAATTTATTTATATCATCTTAGGTTAATTTATCAAACTCATAAATCAATCATATAACAAAGTATTTTTATAAATTTGATCACATGTAAATAAAGTTTAATTAGTCTGGAGACAATATTTAGTAAATTGGGACCAAAGTGTAGGACTTCGATAATACTTAAATAATAGTAATGTTCCTACAATAACAATGACGTTACATAACTTAAAGAATATATATATATATATACATAACTTAAAGAATACACACACACACACACACACAAAGCACAAATAATAATAATTTTGGATGCAACACAGATGGAGCAAGAAATTCAACCCTAAGAAAAATCCAAATATAAGTTATTCCAACTTTCTTTCTATCCCAAGAAATCGAGAATGCTTGTTTCATTCATCAAGATTATAAATCCTATAAACTATATTATAAGATATAGAATACCTATAAACTATATTATAAGATATAGAAAGCTAACGTGTGGAGTCTGTGGACCCACCCAATGTTCAAACGTTGAAAAAGCTGCCAAGAAAATGTAAACACATAAATATGAGAAAGAATACTTTTAAAAAAATATTTTTTATTTAAAAATATATTAAAATAATATTTTTAATTTTTTTTATATTACCACCTCACAACAATTCAAAAATATTAACCATCTAGGTGGTGGTCCAGTGATAAAAACTTGGGACCAAAAAGTTTGCTCCCTATATGGTCTCAGGTTCGAGCCCTGTAGTTGCTCATATGATGGCCACTGGAGGCTTACATAGTCGTTAACTTCAGGGCCCGTAAGATTAGTCAAGGTGCGTGCAAGCTGACCGGACACTCATGTTAAACTAAAAATATATATATATATATTAGTAGCAAACAGTCACTTGATACACTTTTACAGGCTTTTGATTAGCCTCACTCATCTTAGCCCTGTTATTAGTTAATGGTTATCAACAACTCTTCATCCCGTGACTTTTCCGGCCCTCCCTGGAACGACCAAACCCCTGTCAATAATAATAATAATAATAATAATAATAATAATAATAATACAGTTAAACCATGTTTTTAAAATAACTTGATTTTTTATTATTTATTTTTTTATTATTTTCACGTGTTAATGCTAAAAATAAATTTTAAAAATAAAAAAAAATTATTATTTTAATATATTTTTAAATAAAAATATTTTAAAAAACAATTACTACCATAATATCATACCCTATTTTAGTCACAGTTTACCTGCTTTTCCAGTTTTCAAAAATAATTAAAAATAAAATTCAAAATTTGTGTTTTTTTTGGGCAACATGATGCACTGCTGTTCTACCTGCATTTTGCCAATAAAATAATAAAAATGGTTGTTTTTGTTATGGTTTACCACCTTAACAAACAGGTTTTAATTGACTCGGATTGTTGGAATAACTTAATCTTATGACAAAGTTTGTTTTTAAATATATATTCTCCAAATCCTTACTAAATTATCAAAATTACATTACAACATTTTTAAGTTACTTAATTTATTTGGTTTAAGATAATATTTTTAATATAATATCATAACTTATGAATTATTTATTAAGTTAATTCAGATTAATTATTTTATTAAAATAATATCATTTCATTTTTTTTAATAATCCAATTAGATATGAACTAGATTGGTTTGATTGATCGATTAAATTCCACCCAATCAATATCTTATTTAGTTTTTTCTTTTTTAATTTTAATAATAATTCTGCTCTTTCTATCCCAAGAAATCGAGAATGCTAGTTTCATTCATCAAGATTCTAAATCCTATATATAGATAAATTAGACAAAAACCCTAGTGCAAAAGTCCTATAAACTAGCCAAACAAATCATACCCAGAAAATCAAAAGCCAGAAGCAAGCTAGCTCAATTTTTGCTCCCCTAACTAAGAAATGCATCAAAATATTTTTTTATTTTTAATATTAATATATAAAAAAATATTAATTTAATATTTTTTTTAAATAAACAGATTTTTAAATGCAATCAAACATAATTCTGAGTACAAAAATAAATTATATTTTGATTGCAGGCATAACAATCTTGGCAGTACCGTTGTTGTTTGGACTTTGAGAATGATAAAACAAAAGAGTTGGAATAATTGGAAATCTGAACAATTTGGCTACCCATCACTGTATTAATTAGCCATTCCTTTCCTTGCCTGTTCTCCTTTTTCTTTTTTTTTTCTTTTTTTCTCTGGCGCAATTGCCAACAAATACCCCTTTTTCTAAAGGAGGCCCTCCTTTTTCATCAAAAACCAAAATTATAGGATTTCTTAGGCAGCCACGTACATGCTTTAGGAGTTCTTCTTTCGAAATCCTCATTAGAGACTAATTTGTAGCCCTGTAAGATACCTTTCCAACGCGTCAAGAATCACAGGAATATGATATGTGAGTGGAAAGTTGTGATTAAAATACTTAAGTGTATCCAGGCTGGTTTCAAGTGAATTTCACGACTCCTTTGAACTTGATTGGGCATTGACTTGCTCTTCTATAAACTCTGAAATCAAACATAAAGACCTGTTCAAGAGTATATCAAAGTAAATAGAAATTCAATTCAAAAATTCACATTAATTTCTAATATTTCTATTCATATTTTAGCATTTTATTTTAATAATAGAGCATTTAAGGGTGTTTGAGAGTGCAGTATCAATTATTTTTCAAAATATTTTTTATTTAGCAATGCATCAAAATAATATTTTATTATTATTTTTTAAAATTATTTTTAATATCAAAACATCAAAACGATTTGAAAATATAAAAAAAATAATTAAATTAAAAATTAAAAAAATTAATATAAAATTAGCAGAAAGGACAAAAATCCTATAAACTAGCCCAATAAATCATACCCAGAGAAGCAAAAGCCAGAAATAAGCAACCTCAATTCTTGCTCCACCTGGCTAAGAAATGCAGCTTGCCCACTTGGAATTATACATCCTCCAAATTCCAGGGCAAATAATTGGTTGGAATTGTTTTTTGAGGAGTCATTTCAAAAATTGAAAAATAAAAACAGAAAAAAGATTTTCAACACAATCATGCTTTTTATTTATTATAAATATAAAATAAAGTTGAAGTGAAGTTGGGTCCAATCTTTAAATGGTCCAAACATTATTGTTAGAATGCGACAGTCCAATCTTAAAGGTTTTCAACAAAATCATGCTTTTTTCCTGGTAGCATGTGCCATGTCTCAAGCTTCTGTGATCCAAGAATCAGGCTATTGGGGTTTTATTAAATTAGCTGTTACTAGAAATAAAATAAAGGAAAAGAAAATCCTCTGTAAGGTAATTAATTACTCAATTAATCCCTAATTAAATTAGTTTTCTGATTGTTCTTCACAAAATTTCTAAGAATAAAAATATTTTATTAGATGTCTTAGCTGAATTCTAAACCAGCCTATAATAAAAGAAGGATACGTATTATTACATTTAACGGAGTAATTAACCATTCTACATATTAATTATTTCGAGACAAAAAGGTCCTTTGCATATATTAGGATAGAAATGATAAATGATGCAACAAAGAAGTATTCTAACAACGAAAGGATTAGCAATACGAAAGGATTAGCAATACCCTCTATTCTATATTATATTATATTAAGGGCAGAGTAGTCTCCTCCTACCCAAACTTTACATAGGGACGAAGGACATCCTTTGTATTAGGATGCTCCCACTCCACTACTGTCTCCCACCATTCTACTGGATATGCTCGTTTGTATTTAAGAGAAGGGAGAAGAGATGGCTGGCTATTTTCAAGCAACGGAAGACAAATTGGCATCCTCTTCAGCTTCTCACAATCCATTACATCAATATCTTTAAGAGAATTGAAAGTCAGTTTTGCACTGCAAATGCTTTTCAGTTCTGGTAATTCATACAATCTCAGAGATCTTAACTTTGGGAGTATTAATTCCATGATGGAATTGTAGGTGCTGCTTTCTTCATCTGTTGTTCCTATTATCTCCTCCATTTTCTTACAGCAACTCACTTCAATCCTTTCCAGGTTTACGAGGTTTGGCAGCAGCACAAGCGGAACAGCTTCTTCATACTTTCACATTCATATCGAAAATAATTATGTTTTGCACATGATTTTTAACAAAAATGATTGAAAGAATGATATATTATTGAATATGAGCAAATTTAAGGTTACAATCGATTAGTATTCTTACAGAAGGATAGAATTGATAAATGATGCAACAAAGAAGTATTCTAACAACGAAAGGATTAACAATACGAAAGCTACAATTCGATTGAGAGAGATGATGCTTACCCTCTATTCTATATTATTTTATATTATATTAAGGGCAGAGGAGTCTCCTCCTACCAAAACTTTACTAACGAACGAAGGACATCCTTTGCATTAGGATGCTCCCACTCCACTACTGTCTCCCACCATTCTTTTGGATATGCCTTGATTTTTTTAAGAGAAGGGGGAGGAGATGGCTGGCCATTTTCAAGCAACGGAAGACAAATTGGCATCCTCTTCAACTTCTCACAATGCATTACAGTAATTTGTTTAAGAGAATTGCGAATCAGTTTTGCACTGCAAATGCTTTTCAGTTGTGGTAACCATTCCAATCTCAGAGTTCTTAACTTTGGGAGAATGACTTCCGTGATGGAATTGGAGGTGCTGCTTTCTTCATCTGTTGTTCCTATTATCTCCTCCATTTTCTCACATTCACTAACATAAATCCTTTCCAGGTTTACGAGGTTTGGCAGCAGCACAAGCGGGAACAGCTTCTTCATACTGTTACATCCATAACAATAAAACTTCTTAAGACCAGAAAACATACCAGGTGGTGGAGCAGAGCATAACCAAGAAGATGAAACCAAGCTCTCCATGCTATCGCATTTCCCAATTCTGATGCGCTCCAGTTCAGTTGCATTCTCTAATGACAAAACATCACATAAACTTCTTGCATCGATGCATTCACAATGCAGTCCTTGAATGCCATTTAAGAACTTGACCTGAAAATCTCCATCTCTGTGGATACTCAAATTACCCACCCCAACTGTTTTACTTGGAAAATCTCCAATCAATTGCTCTATACATCTAAGCACCTCTCCTACTAAAATTTTATATGTGCTTAATGATTGAATCCCATCTCGAGATCTGAGATACTCCACGAAGTCAGGGAGACCTTCGAAATGACATTCCAAAGTTTCTAAATTTCTCAAGGATCCTAGTTCCTTTCCTTTAACTGTTATCGGAGCATAACTGATCCCCTTAAGCTCTTCTAGTACAAAAACTTGCAGCTGAGAGAGTTTTGGTAATATCCCACTAGGAAACTCCTTTTCACCACATCCATTCATTCTAAGATACCTCAGGTTGGTTAGGCATTCCATTCCTTGCGGCATCTTTTCAAGCGCAGTACGAGAGAGATCCAACCTCTTCAGTTCCCCGAGCTTCTCGAATGATGGAACATGACGTAAGTTCTCACACCCTTTAAGCAATAACGCAGTGAGACTCACCAAATCAGAGACAGAGTCTGGCAAATTTTGAATACCTGTGCCAGCCAGATTGAGGACCTTGAGCCCATGTAATTGCTTGAAAAATGAATCTGCAATGAATCGCAACCAACGATTTTGACATAGCAATAGAGTTGATAGATAGGGACACCTTGGTGAATAGCTGGAAGGAATTTCTTTAATTTGGTTTTGCATTAGTGAGACTCTAGTGAGATTCTCTGTCCACTCCTCTGCATCTGGCAACTCTTTTAATTGCGCACCTGCTTTCACCATGACTTGAGACTCGTCTTGCAGTATTTGGATGGCCATGTCCCTAATCAAGTCATGCATCTTGACACGTCTAATATCATCATAATCCATTTGAGCACTTTCCAATAGGCAGACATATTCAAGTCTATTAAGCATCGTGTGGCCCTCATCAAATGCATCTCCCCTGCTCCTCTTTCCTTTAATTATTCCCTCATCGATCAAATAACCTATCAACTCCTTCCTTTCAATATCATCATCTTCAGGAAATAATGCACAATACAAGAGACATTGTTGTAGTGCTAAATCACCTAACCGATCATAACTAAACCTCAATAACTTGAATACTTTCTTATCTATGTCCCTAAATTCTGATTCTCTCAATTTGTTCAATGTATTTCTCCACTCATGTGGGTCATCCACTCCCCTCAAGCTTCCTGCCACTGCAATAATTCCCAATGGCAAACCAGCACATTCCCTTGCAACAGCTTTCGCAATTCCTTCCACTTCTGGTAAAAGTGCCATTGCACGTCCAAGTTTTTCCATGAACAAAGTCCAAGCTTCTCTCTCCGAAAGTAGCTTCACCTTGATTTTGCGGTGGCAAGCCATCTGATGACATACCGTTTTTGATCGAGTTGTCATAATCAGCTTGCATCCTTTCAACTTCTCAGGAATTCCCACTTCCTTAAGCTCAAAATTGTTCCACAAATCATCTAAAATAAGAATCCATTTTTGTTTTCTCTTTAGTTCTTCTGACAATTTGACAGCTCTATGCAGATCATCATCTTCTCTTGAAAGGTTTAGATGAAGTTGTGTAGCAATAAAATTCTGCAACCTATTAATGTTGAAATCTTGAGACACGGTCACCCACCAAACATGATCATAAATATCTGGTCTTTGTAGAAGCTCATTATGGATATGTTTCAGTATTGTTGTTTTACCAACTCCTCCCATCCCATAAATACCAATGGTTGGGACTTTATCATCCATTAACAAAGACCATATCACCTTCGTATTCTCTTCAAATGCTTGACCCACTGGCTTTGTAGAGCTAGTAGGTAATGGAACTCCTCTAGTCTTGTTGTACTTCAGACTTTCAGAAGATCTAGCTCCTGCGCCAGCCTGCACTACTGATCTTCCACTATTCTCCACATCCTCCTCTTCCTGCACTGGTTGTGTCCTCACTCTAACCATATGCTGCTCATCATGACTAGTTACATCATTGTTTACTGATGGAGCACAAGGTTGATCATAACATCTTCCAATGCCATGACAAAATTGGGATGAATCTCCTCGAGGCTCCAGAGTCTGCACTTTCTCTGTTCTTGGTACAGTCTCAAATGCATCATGCTGAAAAGATCCTTCACCAGTGTTTTCCATGCCATTTTCCGCTTGTAGATGCGACTGAATTCTCTCTTCTCCTGGATCTTGTTCCATGCCCTGAACTCCCACTTGTATCCTTCTAGCTCCCCCTGCCACATTGCCAAGTACTGCATTGCTTTGTTCCAACGATCGATCCACTGGTTCTGTCCTCAGTCTGCTCTCGAGTGCCCCTTCGGAAACTTTATCTTCTTGTGCTCTCATTCCGGTCATGCTTACTACGTCGTTTCCTGCTATTGCATGTGAAGAAATCCTCTC
>Ga0307513_10003204_pt1 | contig 22326 bp, 25 predicted proteins | sample 15_EM_MG_FD_202174 | JGI IMG/M metagenome (GOLD analysis project Ga0307513, IMG submission 202174) | Populus trichocarpa ectomycorrhiza microbial communities from riparian zone in the Pacific Northwest, United States - 15_EM | ecosystem: Host-associated > Plants > Roots > Unclassified | place... | reverse complement strand
TAATATACTTGTTGCTACGCCCGGGAGATTATTGGATCGCCTGGAGAATACGGAAAGCCTAGATGTTAGTTGAGTGAGGTGGGTTGTGCTTGATGAAGGTGACAGGCTTATGGAGTTGGGTTCGAGGAGACAACTGGAAGTATCCTGGGCATTCTGAAAAAGAAGAGCAAGTTGCCGAAAAAATGGGAGGAAGCAGTGGAGTGGAAGAGCGAAGCAGGGTTACCGAGGAGGAGGAGGTTCTCGATGCTTTGTTCAGTAACCATGAAGACCAACGCACAGCGGCTCAGCGATATCTCTTTGAAGGAGGCGCTATACATCAAGGCGGAGAAGGGATATGGCGATGCGGGTGGGGGCAGCAAGAGTGGGGAGGAGGGTTTTCAGGCTCCGGGGCAGTTGAAACAGAGTTATGTTGTGGTTCCGGCAAAGTTGAGGTTAGTGGAGTTCTATGAGATACTTAAGAGGGTTCTTGTACGACAGACTTCCAGCCCACAGATTATTGTTTCTTTCTCCTGCTCAGATTTGGTGGACTTTCACTTTCAAGTATTTTCTCGTTTGTTGGGGGATAGTTTAGGTACTGAGCCGCCAAAACCCACCCCGAAACCCACGAAACCCTCAAAGAGCTCCGAAAAAGACTCAGAAAACCCCCACGCTCCACAAATCAAACCAGATCCTTCCGGAAAGCCAGCTAAACAGGTCTCCACCGAACAATCCTACAATCTCCAAAGTCCCACACCTCCACCCCACCGCCCTCCCCCACAAACTCCCCTGCTCCTTCACACAGCCAATCCGAACCTCCACCCTCCACTCCTTTGCACACACAACCTCTCCCTCCCTCCTCTTCTGCCCCGGCGTTGCTGCCCGTGGACTGGACCTCCCGAATGTCGACCTAATAATCCAGTTCGACCCTCTGTTCTCCCGCGACGTGCACCTCCACCGTATCGGCCTTACGGCGCGCGCAGGATGCGCTGTGCGGGCCATAATGTTCCTGCTGCCGGGGACAGAGGAAGGATATGTCGATGCAGTGCTAAAAAAGTGTGGAAACACCATACAGGCGGGCGTGGACGAGGCGTCCAAGAAGGGCTTCGGAGAGGAGTGAACCACAAGAAGCGGGAGTGGGAAGATAAAGCTACAGAATGGCAATTGGAGATTGAGTGGTGGGTGTTGGCGGACAAAGCGGTGATGGACCCAGCAAAGAAAGCCTGGGGAAGTCATATCAGTGCGTATTCCACCCACGTTGTCGCTGAGAAGGGGATGTTCAATCATAAAGCACTGTATTACGGACATTTAGAGAAGAGTTTCGGGATTAGGGATGCCCCGGGGGATATTAGAGTTCCCAGAGGTAGCGCAACAGTTGGCGGGAAATGGAGGGGTAGCACCAGAGGTTCGGCGGCCACGATTACCTCTGCCAAACCGGGTGCGAAAAGAAGCTTGGATGCGGAAGACACACCGGGCGATGCCGACCTAGAAGCAGTAAGGAAGATGCGGAAGGTTGCTTTTGGTATACAGATAAAGAAGAGGATGGCTTCAGAGTTTAATATCGGATGAGAAAAGCCCGAGTTGGAGTCACATCCCCCTACCCTCACCCGATAGTACATGGAGGAACCTCTTGGTTGACTCAGAGAGTCGAGCAAAATGAAAACGCTCCCCACCATTTCAATTATCAAGACATCGCTGGAAATTCTACCGTACAGTACACCCTTCAATAACCAAAGTATCAACAATGTCCCAACTATCATCACTCCCATCCCCACCTACCTCCCCAGCCCGCTCGCCCCTCTTCGAGAAGGCCAACACTGCCACCGCAGTAACAACCGCGGTGGCAGCAACAACCGCGGTGGCAGCAACAACCGCGGTGGCAGCAGCAACAATCGCACCACTACTCCCCTCCGTCAGACAATAATCTCGCCGGTGGGAGACATGCTCATTCGCCTACTCATGCCCACGCACACGCCTCATTACAAAGCCTCTGCGAGCGTACTAATCATCACATCCAAAACATTCTCGACAATGCTAAGCCCGACCTCCCCTTTCTCCGAAGCCCGGCGCTTTAACAATTCCCCTTACTCCACGATGAAGCCATTCGTCCTAATGCTCCATGACGACGACCCCGTGGCGCTCCGTATCCTACCGAAAGCCTTACACAATCACCGGTCCGTTCCCCAGCTGCTGTCATTCAAACAGCTGATCAAGATGGCCGTTGTAGTGGACAAGTACGACTGCTCGCATGCGACGAGGATGTACGGAGACAGCTGAATGAAGGGATGGACGCCCCTGGCCAAGGCGCCGGATACGAGAAGTGGCTATTCGTGGCGTGGATGTAGGGCTTGGAGAAACCTTTCGGAAGCCTGTTCCGGAGGGCGGCGGCCCAGACTTGTGTCCGGAGGGCTGGGGGAGGTATGGATAAAGTTCCGGTTTTCAAGGAGAGGGAGAGCAGAGGTGGGTTTGGGGAGTTTGTCCCCGTGGTTGTGTTAAGTAGTGTACCCATCCCCAACCAGCCAAGTAGCCAGCTCCGCTAGGCTTCTAATATAAAAATACAATATCATAGAAGCGATATTAAGTCGTCGCACTTAGCTCCTCACTGATATAAAACCGGTATTTACGGCTCTTTTCAACCGCTACCAACCCCCTTCCACCCCTTCGCAACCCTCCCTCCACTGCGTTGCCACGCCCCCAGACCCCCGCTGCGATGCTCTAATATTCTTTAGGGTGTACGGCAAGCTCTCGGAATTGAACCTCCTTCTACCGAATATGATTCAAGACTTGGACGGGCTCACGGTTAATGAATTGGTGGGCTGGGTCCTCCACGCAACTCCCTCGTCAGGTGCCTGGGGAGGGATGAAGATGCTGGCTTTGGAAAAGCATGGAAAGGAACGCAACTCACTGGAGAATCTTGCAGAGGAAGTTAAACTAGCAATATGTGCAGGCGGAGCTGGCAAAGAGCGGGAGGTATGGGAGTTTATAGCATGAGAGGATCACTCTTCTTGGGAAGATATTGTCCAAGAAGTTAGCAGCACGTGATCTTCATATAAGATCACTCGCACACGATCAATCGGGTTTGTCGGAATTTTTGTATGAGAGATGCGGGCATGAAGTGAAAGTGAAGACTAGTTGAACATGCGAAGAATATAGTTCAAAGAATGCAGATCAGAGTTGTTCCGATATCTATTGTACATTTCCACTTGTGTGGCAGGCCATTGTATTTATACCCATGCACGGTATATACATAGCGAATAGCACAGATTTCACAATTCCCAGTCGGACATACTTTCCTCACATCGAAGCTATTTTTCTAACAGGATGCTGCTATCTAGCCCCACAAGTCGTGTCAAGGAGTTGTCTATATCTCGTTCCATGACACATCTCGAAGAGAGTTTCGGATCTGTTCAAGAGACATGTTTATCCCAGCCCGAAAAAATACGCTTTTTGAAATCAACGCGATTCGTGCCAGTATGTTGAGGGCAGAGGGGAAGGTTGATTTACATGATATTTCACCGGAATTGGCGTATAGGACCAGGACGGGGAAGCGGTTTCGCTAATTGCTGCAGTATCCGCTAGTGATGGGTTGGTGGACAGCGCGCGGAGAAAATTGGGCTTTGCAAGTGACGCCAGACACAAAGCTCTCGCATACTAGCGTGACGAGAAATTGTGCTCTTCTCCATTCATGTCAACCGCCCGATGATTCCCTTGCCAGCCCCGGTTTTGAAGGATCGGGTACAGACGGTGGGGGTGTGGCTGAAGACGGCAGGGACGATGCGCAGAATATTTGGAGACATATGAAGTTTAGGAAGTATGGTTCTGGGTGGACGGGGAGCTTCGGGCAGGTGAAGTTTTCTACCGATATAAACGGGAACGGCGGGGCTAGGGGTGGAGGGACCGGTAGTAGTTCTGGAAGCAAGACTCTGGTCAGTATTGAGATGTTAGAGTTCCCCCCCTCCCTCGTGATTTAGGTTAGGTTTATTTGTGAGAGGGATAGCGACCTCCCCAGGTGCAGCATGAGGTTGGGTAAGCGAATTGTGGAGGAATGATTATTGGTGGGCTCCGTCTCAACAAGACCTGCCTCCTCTCTGGAGATCACAAGTTGGCTGAGAATGCGGAATTGCGCAGATGTATTGTTATTATACAATGAGTATTATTAACAGGTGGTGGATATCGTGATGGATATGGATAATAGATATGATAATAGAGATGACTTTTTTTGATGATAGGCGGGGGGGATAAGGGGTAAAAGAGGAGAGGGAGATGAAGGTAGGGATACGGATGTTGTGACTAAGAAGTCGTCAAGGTTAGGATTACAAAAGATCACTTGTAATTAGTCCATGGTGCGTCACCCGCTGGTTTTCGTCATGCCCGGGTTGGAGACTTGTACTCGAGTAGATCGCCAACCAACGACAAGTTACCATTGTAGACTTGATATACTATAGTGCTGGTAGTTTATCTAGCTTAACAGTCTCCATTGTAGCATACAGTACTGGTACTGGTGTATAGTAAACGGTGCTTTTTTTGTAGTAGTGGACCAGGCTGGCGAGTCTTACAACACGCACGGGCATTGTGATAACTTATCAAACACATTATTATAAACTCCCCTCCCGACTCTGTTTTCCCGGGCGAATCCTACCGACTCCCCATAATACCTCCCACATCCCACACCCAAACCAGCTCATCCCAGCCAACACTAGCCACCCACCCCTCCCCACCAAACAAGCACCAATCCACGCCTATGCAAAACGCATCAACCTGCCTCACCCCACCGGGTAACCCGCCGACCCCGCCCATCCCTAGAACTGGAGTGTTGCCACTCCCGTCGCTCTAAACCCGGACCGTCATGTTGTGACTCGCATCAATGGCATATTCGTGACTGAGTAGTTCACCAAGAGGGCCTTTGCTGGGGAAGCATAGGTCGACGGTTGGGATTACTTTGCCGACCGCAGCAACGCCAAGGATGCATGTGCGGTATTTATTCCAGCCCTGAGTGAGGAGTGAGGATTGAGGAGGGGGCACGAGGCATGTGGGCATACGGGGATTGAGAGCATGGGGGAGGAGGGTGGAGTGCGAATATCGCAGAGGCGGACGATAGAGTATAAGGATGCAGTAGAGATCACAGTTGGGTGGTGTGGGGAAAACAGCATGCAGAGAGTGCAGCTGTGGATTGGGATCGTGTGGAGTGAGTGGGGGCTAGTTGATGTCCACTTTCAAAACATTAGCTAGTTCCTCATGTGCCAAAGGCAGAAGGAAACCAACAGGTTTGACATTCCCACCCCAACAAGAACTCATAGCCACTCTTATCCACTAGATTCCAACTAAGACAGGAAACTTGGCTCTTATACTCCCCCCAATTAGCAATAGAAAATCCCCCATCCAGTGTTTTACCGAACAATTTAATACTCTAATCTCCGTGGCAACAGCATCCTAGTTTTCATGCCGCTCGCTGAATGCAAAAGCGAGGAGTGAGTCCTGCGTATTGTAGTACCACTCGCGGAGGATCCCTGATGGGATGAGGGAGAGTATGTATAATAGGCCAAAGTCGGCGCTCGCAACAGTTGTGAGACGGTGGTCGTAGAAGGGGGAGTATTTTATGGATTAACCGTTGAAGTCCTCAGTTCGGTAGTGGAACATTGTGGACGGAGTGCCTAGCCGGGAGAGGAGGTCGAGAATGCTGTGGATGAAGGGGAAACTTTGTGAAGTCGTGGAAGAAGAGTGATTGCGTAGAGAGCAGAAAAGAGGGGTGGTGGGGTTCTTCGAACATGGGTCTTTTGTAGGGTAGCGCTAGAGTGCCAGTTCGTCAACTGGAAAAGCTGCGGTGTGGGAATCATGTACTAAACGAGTTCTTTTCACATCATGGGGTGTCACTTGTGCCATCACCCACCGTCCCCTGCCATCCCCTGCCATCCCCAGGTGTCCATTTCCATTCCCGTCTATCCCCTGCCGTCCACCCCTCCTCACTGTACATCCATGTTGGAATATCCTTCGTTTGGGGAAAAAATAGTTCGACGCGCCTTGCCATATCCGCTGCCAATAGTAACCGTTCAACTGGCTCCTGGGTCACCGATAAGCGAGCACAAGTACTAGTATCCAGATTTTAGCTTCCGGGATCACCGAGAAAGTCGACAATTAAACTATTGCTCTTCACATAATAGGCTTCCTTCCTTGGTGGTGTGCATAGATCCCGCACCCTGACCAAGCGACTCATAAAAGAGACCCCCATTAAATGCCCTAATGTTAGACTAAAGCATAATCCCGCATATAATATGCATGGCGGAAGCCAAATCCCTATTCGAGCCAAGGAGGAAGCGAGAACTGCCAGTTCTCCCAGTTGTCCGACCACCCCCGCCAGGTGGTGTTGTAAAAGAGGAACGCAAGGAACAAGAGGCGAGGGCTATTTCCGGCATTCCTGGGAATTTTTGGTAGTCATTAGTGGCGGCGCATGGAATCTCGCAGATAACATCTCAACCTGGAGCTGCGCTGAGTGTCACTCCTATCACTAGGTCTCCGCTATCATGAATTATTCCTTTAGGCCCACCACTGGAAACCGCACGGGCAATGGAAAGGCAGGATTGAACTCCTACCAATTTTCCACCTTTATAGTAACAGCAACGGGATACCCACCCTATGAACCTGCATTTATTGTGCAACTTTGGTGGAATATCTACGGGTGAGTATCAACTCCTGGATACTCAAGGGTTCTTTCCCCTCTCTTGCTACTTTCCATAACATGGCTAACGAACCGAAAAAGTAGAACGATATTTTTTTATTTCACTTCTCGCATCTCCGATCCTGTACAATATGACTCTTCAGTGTTTCTTTTAGCCTGTCTTCCAGCTGGATTATAAAATTGCCAAGCTGCCTATCGCCCACCACTCCTTCTGCTTGCTGTAAATATGACCGTTCACTTCCAGAGCTTGTTTAAGATGGGCTTTGTACTCGATACGCCTCTTCAGACCCGTTAATACTGGTTGTCTATGTTGCAAAACCTGTTGTTCGTGGTCATAATATACTTTGTGAGTCATTGCAAAATAGCTCCTGACTTTGGCCTCGTCCCCCTCCCTAGATTCCCGCATTTTCTCAAGTGCTGGGATATAATTCTTCATATCTTGAACAATCAGGTCAAGTCTGGGGTGCCCCTGTTTCCAGTGGAGAGCACGCAGTTCTCCCTCTAATAGGACCTGTTGATGTTTTTCGTTCGAGCATGCTCAGAGGTTCGACTCCACCTTTAAGTCGGCAATGTTCCCTTCGAGCGCATCCAGTCTGGCTAACTGTGCAACGCTTAGGCTTAGTGGCAATGACAGTTTTTCACTGTAATTGGTAAGTAGTGTTGTTCACGAGCCGGCTCGTGGGACCCGTGGACTCGAGGGCTCGAGCCGCCAAGAAACCGCCAAGAAACCGCCAAGAGGCTCGAGTCTAGGTCGAGTCGGCTCGTGGACCCCTGTCCGAGCCGGCTCGAGCCGCCAAGAGACTCGAGTCCGCTTGGCCCGTGCACAACACTATTGGTAAGCATTTATGAGGATTGGGTATTTAGACAGAAAAGGATACATACCGGGTTTCCTAAGCAACGTTTTCCCCAAGCCTCTCTTGATTAAATAAGGGCCTTTCTCGCTCATTCCATTTCACAGAATCTACCGGAACATTCCTACTCGTAGCTCTCCCTTTGCTATTCTTTACAACAATACCATCACCAACATGGTATGAGGGTGTAAGATACGGGCGCTGCATTTGGTGGAGGTTCATCGCTGCTGCTCCTAGAGGGCATATCGATTTGCCATAGGGGAAAAATCTAATGAGGCATCCGAGGAGTCCCAGTTGGACAACCTGAACGGCTCTATGGCAAAATCGAATCCACTACCCAGGATGAAAATCTTGGGCTCTGGGCAAGCACTTCGGTTGCCGATGTGGATTTCGGCGATACTAAAGGAGGGGTATTGATATCGATTTAATGAACACTAGCCATGCATAAGTTTTGTTAAGTAGTTGTGTTTGTACCTGTTCCTAGGAGTGGGGGTAGCGACGAGGGCTGCCGAATAAAAATTTTATTGTGAAAAGTGTACTTTAAAACTGGCGATATTCCTGGCGGTGGTTTCTGGGAATGGGGCGCCACCGACGGTCTGGTCAAACTCGGCGTCAAACAAGGCTTTCGCATCTAGAACCCCAACCGCCTTTACAATCCTCTCATCTTGCCTAGGAAAGTGCCGCCTGGACATTGTCGCGACATTTATATCCCCATTTTTCACTTGTATCTGCTGTCCTATTGCATCCAAGGCTCTATCCAGGCTTTCTGCCGTTAGAAGTGCTGATTGTTGACGAACTACAGTGGAGAACAGGGGGTGGCAAGAGACTCTTTCAGTCAATTGACTAACAATTTTTTGTATATGGAAATAATGTGGCCCCACCCGCCAAGGGCAGGTCGCGAAGAATACAGCGGGTACAGCCCGCCCAATAAAACCCGATAAAGCCCCCGAGTACGGTACCGGTAAAGGGAGTGGAGTAAGCTGTAGGCACAAAAGCTGGAACCTTAGCGAATAACCTTACAGAAATGCAGATACTGATCCTGTTTTGGCCCCAACTTTAACCCATAAAAATCGACTCTGGTAACAACAAGTCCATAAATTGAACCTTGTCCGGCGGATCGCTCATGTTTCTGCAAGGCACCATCCCTGCGCGGCTCCCCCCCGCCAAGCATCCACAATGTCCGTGCGCAAAAGCTTAACTCAACCCCAACCGCCCCCTCATGCCTGAATCCGATGCGCCAACAGCCAGCTCAACTGAGGTGCCCCGCCAAACCTTCTCTCAAGTTTCCACAGTAAGGAAGCAAAGCCTCCCGTAGAATTGTTCCCCCCCCTCATTCCTTCCCCCTCAACCCACTCTCACTAACTCCCACAGCGCAAGCCTAAAAAACACTCCCCCCCAAACCAGGGTTCCGAATGGTCGGCGGAAGACTGGACTGGACTAGCTAGTCAGGTCGAAAGTCAAGTCTAGTCCAATGGTGGAAATTAGACCGACTGGACAGTCATGATTATGGAAACCGACTTGACCGAGACTGGTCTGACCAGGCCTGCCAAGCAATAGGATATGCTATTTTTATCACTATATATTACGTTCAAATAAAGCCTTTCTTAATTAAACCTATTGTTTCCATGAATTATATGGAGATAGGGCCTCGCTTAGATTAGGGGTGGCGAAAATAGGTTCTTGAGTATCGAACCATTTTTGGTTCACTAAATGAGTGATATTACATGACCACATCCCACAATGCGGTATTGGATGCGACTTATCCATTAGGTAATCGTATTTCCACCGCATATTATCCTCTCCAGGATATTCTATCAACTTGTATTGAGAGGCTGTTGATTCATAGCATGACAAGCGACTTTAAGATCCCAGTATCGCTATACTTCTATTCTTAGCGAGTGTTGGGCTTGGTGCCATTCAGACTCATGCGATCTTTTATAAAGACTGGTCTGGGACCAGTTCAAACCGGACCGGACCACCCAAGTTAGTCGGGTCCAGTCATTGCCATCACCAGGACTGGCCAGCCCGGTCCCGCCTCCAAGACTTGACCGGTCGGACTATTCGGAACCCTGCCCCAAACCTATACTCCTCGCTCTCTTGAACATCACACAGTACCAAGTACTGTGTGCTCTTCCCCCGTCGGGGACTCTATACGTCTACTATTCTCCTATTCACCATCGAGTTCCCGGAATGATACTCTGACGGCCCACCGCAGATCAAGTTCTCGCCGGACACCCGGCCCCCATCGCTCAATAATTCGTTGTTCCACTGTGGGAGTTGGTAGGCGGGTAGGGAGGAGCAGGGTACCGTGGGGGAGTTTATCAAAAGCTGCTTTGATCATGAAGCAGTTGTTGTGAAGGAGATTAGGGGCAGGAAGGCTAGCCAGGAGGAAAGGCTACGGAGGGCTATTCAGGCGAGTTATGTGGAGATGGGATATGGGCTGGTGTGTTCGTCTTGTTACTGTAACGCTGTATGGGGTACGATAGTTCTAATGGGCATGTTCTAGATTCGTTTCGTGGAGTTGGATGGGCCCGTAGAGAAGGGGGCTAAGGGTCTTATGAGTGGGGAGAGGGTGGCGCTGCTTTGACCGAGGTTTATCGATCGGTTTAATCTTATCTGGAGTTTTGATTAGGGTGCAATTGTATAGAACGAGTTTTTTTCGTAAAGACGAGATATTATAATATTATTATATTATGTTCTGTCATTTTCTGTTTTTACCTAATGCGCCTTGACCCTGCTGGTTTTCAGAAAGCGGCGGGCTAATCATTAGTTCCCAACAATTGATAATCTACCATTATCGAGGATTTCGTTTCTTTCTTTCTTCCTTTCCCTCTACTCTCCCGATTTATCGCTATGGTTGGGAATCTCTATATCAAGGGGCATGATGAGTTCCTCCAAAGCTTGTTTTTTATTATTACCATACAAATCTTTTGGTACAAGATCATCTAGTGCGTTGGCTCTCGTGAGTGCTGAAAACCAACATCACATCTGTGCACAATCGCCTCGTCGTAGTAAAACATCTTTTCTCAACCTTGGACCCATCTTATCATCGCCTCCTCCACGATCCGATAGGGTGTATCACAGTCCATCACTCTCAGTCACCTAGAAAACACCTCACAAAACCCACACCACCTACCCATGTTGTGTGATGGTTTTTACAAAATGTTCAACTACAACTCTATGCCCTCGGTCTCTCCCCTTCGTCATCTCCCCCCCTCCCAATTATTTACACTCCCTGGGACATCCGTTGCTGTTGCTCAGGAACGATAACCCCTACGCATCAAGAAGGTTAAAAAATCGCCCTCAATGCCGTTCTGTAAAAGGCGGACAAGAAGGGAAGGGAAAGGATAGGGAGTCGAAGAGGGGATTTCTTGGAATAAGCTTCCCACTGAGCCCTAGGGATCATAGTGCTGCTGTGGGTGTATTGGGCAAGGATAGGGATAAAAGTAAACATGGGGGAGATTTCAATGATGTTGGGAACCTCGCCGGCGGAAAAGGTGCAGGATCGAGTCCTGATGGAGCGAGGATAGCCTGGCTACATTTCAACGACCTGCTGCAAGACAGACGGCGGGTGTCTCTAACCACGGCAAATGAGCTGATCCCCATCTTCTGGAAAATTTCGTCCCAATACAGCCCAATAATTCCGAAGGGCAGGACGCACCGGAGAGGATTCTTGTTTGCTACCTTACCTTACTCCCACGACCAATCTACTGTACATAGGCGTGGGAAGAATAAATTCTTGCAACAGGCGGCAAGCACAGGTACAAAATTTGACAAGCCGGCGAGGCGGAGGCTTGAGCAGAGAAGATTGGGAATCCTGAATTGGGTTCCCTAAGAGGCTAGTCCGACAAAGTCCCCACCAAGAGGGTGGATACAGACAGCCACAGACCCATTCCAAGGCAATAACCGCAATACGGGTCAGACGGTAGTCAAGCGCGCAAACTGCAGGAAGGGGGAGAGGAGCGATCGCACACCCTCCATAAAATCTAATTCCACATATGCTACGCTGCCGGATGTCACCCCCACCGAACCAGATTCCACAGGTGATGCGGGAAAGTAACTCGGCGAGAGTCTCCCGGATATTTCGCAGCACCCGGTATGTGGCGAATGGATGGCCAGGATGGGCCAAGACACAATTCCGGCAACGGGAGGAACATCCCACCCCCTGGCCATGTCTGCAGTACCAATTTTCTTGGGATAATTGACAACAATATCAGTGGGAGGGATAGAACTGGGCCCCAAAAGTGCAGAGAGTGGAAGCCACCAATGTTGATCCTGGACCTGACGAATACTCCCGAACGGGATACTCCTCCTATACACAGCTGTCAATGTGAGAAGCAGAACCGGTTTTGGATATCGGTTGGGATTGAGGGGAAATTAAGGAGTAGTACTGGATAAGCCGCGCAGCCAGAGGGTGTTGGCCTAGACGTTGGTGTCTTTATTGACCTAGCGCCGTTTGGTCGCCCTGGTCGCCCTGGTCGCCGTTTACTACTTGTCTTCTGCATTGCTGCTACCGCTTATAGAAGCATTCACTAGTGTAGGAATTCATAACCGAGGCCGGAAGAGCCGACTGTATGCTGCGGGTACAATGAGAACCACTTCCCCACATCCACCACCACCACCACCCCCGTCTCCCCACCACGACCAGCGCCGCCCCAGAGGCGCGCATCACCTCCGCCACTTTCTCGGCCGTTCCTACCTCCTTAGACCAAATCCCGGGGACCAATCTCCTAGTATGAGCATACGAAGAAGCTTGGGAGCAGGAACCTCCTCGGCACCTTGTGCCCCGCACCCCCCGCACCCCCCGCAAACAGCGGTTCCTTCTTTCCATCCGTTACCAGCGTCGATTTGACGAAGGTGTAGTTCTTCACGTGTATTACTCCCTTCAGAATCTCTGGCGTTGTTGGGAACACCCACTCGATACTAAAGATCTCCAAGTACCGTAGCAATCTGCTTTTCGAATCGTGCGCGTTTAAATGGCTTGCGGGCTCCAGACAGCCTTTTCTTTGGGTCATGGAAAATCTGCGCCGAGGTTGGCAGGCTCTGGGAGGTGTCGGGTTAGGGAGAGGAAATAGGTTAAAGCTAGGGAGGTCAGTAGCATGAATGTGGCGATTGGGCTAAAATGGGGTGGCGGGAGAGGGGTATTGTGAATGCAGCGCGTTCTGGCGGGATGTTGGTTGCGGACACTGTTAGGTCAGGAACGAAGGCCAAACTAGAGGGTAGTACTAGAGGTCAGCGTCGGGGGGTGATAGATAAATATTTTTTCTTCCATGTCCGGAGAGGTGAGTGCGAAAAATGCTCAGAGAGGTGATGATTCCTGATGTGCCTTCTTTGAACTATATTCTTCGCACGTTGAATTAGTCTGCACTTTCACTTCATGCCCGCATCTCTCATACAGAAATTCCGACAAACCCGATTGATTGTGTGCGAGTGATCTTATATGAAGATCACGTGCTGCCAACTTCTTGGACAACACCCCCCCAAGAATACTCGTCCTCTCGTGCTCTGAACTCCCATACCTCCCGCTCTTTTCCAGCTCCGCCTGCACATATTGCTAGTTTAACTTCTGCAAGTTTCTCGAGTGAGTTGCATTCCTTTCTATGCTTTTCTAAAGCTAGCATCTTCATCCCTCCCCAGGCACCTGACGAGGGAGTTGCGTGGAGGACCCAGCCCACCAATTCATTAATCGTGAACCCGTCCGAGTCTTCAATCATATTCCGTACAAGGAGGTTCAATTCCGAGAGCTTGCCATACACGCTAAAGAATATTAGAGCATCGTAGCGGGGGTCTGGGGGCGTTGCAGCGCAGTGGAGGGAAGGTTACGAAGGAGTGGAAGGCGGTTGGTAGCGGTTGAAAAGAGCCGTAATAACCGGTTTTATATGAGTGAGGAGCTGAGTGCGGTGACTTAATATCGCTTCTATGATATTGTATTCTTATATTAGAAGCTCAGCGGAGCTGGCTACTTGGCTGGCTAGGGATGGGTACACTACTTAACACAACCACGGGGACAAATTCCCCAAACCCACCTCTGCTCTCCCTCTCCTTGAAAACCGGAACTTTATCCGTACCTCCCTCCCCCGGCCCACCGGACACACGTCTGCGCCGCTGCTCTCCGGAACAGGTTTCCGAAAGGTTTCTCCACGCCCCACATCCATGCCCGAATAGCCACTTCTCGTATCCCGGCTTCTCGGCCAGGGGCGTCCAGCCAGGGTTCTCAATGGTCCAACCGGTCAAGTCTCAAAGGTAGGACCACTTGGTCAGTCTAAATGGATGTCTGAGACCGGACTTGACTAAATATGTGGTCACGACTGGTCTGGATTAGTCCCCGACCAGTCCTTCTGGCCTCTGTCCGAGGCGGCGAAAAATAATTTGTAAGCAATTCGCACCGGTGCGAACCTGCTGATGTAAGCGGAAAAAATATATTGAGAAGAAAGGGAACTTACATTGAGAAGAAAGGCTGAGTATTCTGATCGATGGAAGGATAGGAGCACTTTTCTGCTTTATAAATGCTCCTCTCTGTGCAGTTAGTGAATCACTTAGTGAACGAGAGAACTCCTTTAGCGCTGAGTGATCTGTTCAGCCGCAATTTTCGCGGATAAGCCACCAGCCGACGCACCCCTTATCACTCGTTTTTTGCCTAGTCCGCCCCGTCTGACTGAGCCCGTTCCGGTCAGTTCCAGCAACCATGACTCCGTGGTCAGTCTAATATCTACCATTGGACTAGACTAGACTTTGACCAGGCCTAGCTGGTCCGAGCCGGTCCTCGGCCGACCATTGAGAACCCTGGGTCCAGCGCTTCATTCAGCTGTCTCCGTACATCCACGTCGCATGCGAGCAGTCTTACTTGCCCACTACAACGGCCATCTGGACCAGCTGCTTGAATGACAGCAGCCGGGGAACGGACGGGTGATTGTGTAACGCTTTCAGTAGGATACAGAGCGCCACGGGGTCATCGTAGTAGAGAATTAGGACGAATGGCTCCGTCGAGGAGTTAGGGGAATTGTGATAGCGCTGGGTTTCGGAGAAGGGGGAGGTCGGGCTTAGCATTGCCGAGAATATTTTGGATGTGATGATTAGTACGCTCGCAGAGGCTTTGTAATGAAGCGTGTGCGTGGGTGGGAGTAGGCGGATGAGCATGTCTCTCCACCGGCGAGATCATTGTCTGACGGAGGAGAGTAGTGGTGCGATTGTTGCTGCTGCCACCACCGTTGTTGCTGCCATTGCCTTTGTTGCTGTTGTTGCTGCGGTGGCAGTGTTGGCCATCTCGGAGAGGGGCGAGAGGGCTGGGAAGGTAGGTGGAGATGGGGGTGGTGATGGTTGGGACATGGTTGATATTGTGGTTATTGAAGGGTGTATTGTAGGATAGAATGTCTAGGGATGTCTTGATAATTGAAACGGTAGGAAGCGTTTTCATTTTGCTCGACGCTCTGAGCCAACAAAGAGGTTCCTCCATGTCCTGTTGGGTAAGGTGTAACCCCGACTCGGGCTTTCCTCATCCGATATTACACTCTGAAGCCATCCTCTTCTTCATCTGCATGCCAAAAGCATTCTTCCACATCTTCCTTACTGCTTCTAGGCCGGCATCGCCCAGTGTGTCTTCCGCATCCAAGCTTCATTTCGCACCCAGAGGTAATCGTGGCCGCCGAACCCGTGGTGTTACCCCTCCATTTCCCGCCAACTGTTGCGCCACCTCCGCGAACTCTAATACCCCCCGGAGCATCCCTAATCCCGAAAATCTTCGCTAAATATCCGTAATGCAGTGCTTTATGATCGAACATCCCCTCCTGAGCGACAACGTGGGTGGTATACGCAATAATATGACTTCCCCAGGCTTTCTTTGCTGGGCCCATCACCGCTTTGTCCGCCAACACCCACCTCTCAACTTCCAGCTACCATTCTGTAGCTTTATCTGCCCACTCCCGCTTCTTGTGGTTCACTGCTCTCCGAAGCCCCAGGGTTCCGAATAGTCAGACCGGTCAAGTCTGGGAAGCAGAACCAGACTGGCCCGTCCTGCCCGATGTCGATAACTGGACCCGACTAACTTGGGTGGTCCGGTCCGGTTTGAACTGGTCCCAGGCCAGTCTTTATAAAAGATCGCATGAGTCAGAATGGACCCAGGCCAACGCTCACTAAGAATATATGTATAGCTATAGGAGGATTTTAGGGCCGCTCGCCGCAGTGTGAACCAACGGGCCCTCAATACAGGTCGATAGAAGAGGATACCATGTGGTGGAAATGGAATTACCCGATGGATAAGTCGCATTGAATACCCGTATTGTGGCATGTGGTCATGTAATATCACTCACTTAATGCACGAAAAGTAGTCTGATACTTGAGAACCTATTTTCGCCACCCCTAATTAAAGCGAGGCACCATCTCCACTGTATAATCCAGGGAAACAATAAGTTTTGTTAAGAAAAGCTTTATTTGAACGTAACATATTGTGATAAAAATAGCATATCTTATTGCTTGGCGGGCTTGGTCGGACTAGTCCTGGTCGAGTCGGTTTCAATAATCCTGACTGCCCAGTCGGTCTAATTTCCACCATTAGACTAGACTTGACTTCCGACTGGACTGGCTAGTCCAGTCCAGTCTTCCGCCGACCATTCGGAACCCTGCGAAGCCCTTCTTGAACACCTCGTCCACACCCGCCTGTATGGGGTTTCCACACTTTTTTAGCACTGCATCGACATATCCTTCCTCTGTCCCCAGCGGCAGGAACATTATAGCCTACCTAGCGTGTCCTGCACGCCCCGTACGGCCGATGCGGTGGATGTGGTCTTCGTGGGAGAACAGAGGGTCGAACTGGGTTATTAGGTCGACATTCCGGAGGCGCAGTCCACGAGCAGCAACGTCGGGGCAGAAGAGGAGGGAGGGACAGGTTGTGTGTGCAAAGGAGTGGAGGATGGCGGTTCGGATTGCCTGTGGGAAGGAGCCGTGGAGTTTGTGAAGGAGGACGGTGGGGTGGAGGTGTGGGGCTTTGGCGATTACAGGATTGTTCGGTGGAGGCCGTTTAGCTGGCTTTCCGGAGGGATCTGGTTTGATCTCTGGAGCGTGGGGGTTTTCTGGGTCTTTTCCGGGGCTCTTCGGGGGTTTCATGGGTTTCGGAGTGGGTTTTGGCGGCTCAGTACCTAAACTATCCCCCAACAAACAAGAAAATAGTTGAAAGTGAAAGTCCACCAAATTTGAGCAGGAGAAAGAAACAATAATCTTTGGGCTGGCAGTCTGTCGTACAAGAGCCCTCTTAGGTATCGCATTAAACTCCACTAATCTCAACTTTGCCGGAACCACAACATAACTCGGTTTCAACTGCCCAGGAGCCTGAAAACCCTCCTCCCCACTCTTACTGCCCTCGCCCGCATCGTCGTATCCTTTCTCCGCCTTCATGTATACCGCCTCCTTCAAAGAGATATCGCCGAGTCACTGTACGTTGGTCTTCATGGTTGCCGAACAAAGCATCGACACCCTCCTCCTCCTCGGTAACTCTGCTTCGCTCTTCCACTCCACTGCTTCCTCCCCTTTTTTCGGTAACTTGCTCTGATTTTCCAGAATGCCCAGGATACTTCCAATTGTACTCGAACCCCAACTCCATAAGCCTGTCACCTTCATCAAGCACAACCCACCTCACTCAACTAACATCTAGGCTTTCCCTATTCTCCAGGCGATCCAGTTGTCTCGCTGGCGTAGCAACAAGTATATTAATCCCCTCCCTCAACCGTGCATTCTCACTCTTATTCTTCTCACAGCCGCTGACAGCGCCCGCGACGATCTAGTCAGGGCCGTTCTTACAGTGGATTAGTGTTGACAGGCCTGCTGATATTTTCCGGCACAATTCGCAGGTCGGGGCGAGGACAATAGCGTAGAGGTCTGTATGTCTAGTCCGATTTGCCCCATTCTCACCATCTTGCTGAACGGAAGGCCCGGTACGGAGAGACTCGTGATCCCGTTCACTATTTGTAGCAAATAAGTCAATGTTTCCCGATCTAGTCTCTGCTTGGATGAAAGCGTCGCTGTCGGTAGACATTAGTTTAGGGATTGCCGATCGTTGGATGGCTGTGGGCGCTTTCAGAGATAGCTTCATCGTAAGGTGATTGGCGAGTATGGGGATAATCCTGGTGTTGTGGAAGTGGCAGATCCGTCTGCTAACGGTGCATTTGTTGAAGAACACCGGCGATTATTCCATACTTAGGTATTTTCCTTTCTTCCTCTCGCATTTTATTTCCTGTTAGTAATTAGTTTCCTTTGTGACTAATTATAAATCAAGAGGAGGAGCGGGGATACCTTGAAGGTATACTATAGGATATGTCGCATACATGGCCGGTGTGAATCGGAGAGGGAACCGAGGAAGATAACCGGAGAGGAAAGCCGGAGCAGAACCGGGCAGGCAACCGGTGGATGGTCAAGAACTGGTGACGGAAAGGGGACAGGATATGTATTCGCCCTGCGGATCCCCGGATGGATTTCCGGTGCGATCATGGTGGCAAAGACCTCTTCATCTTGTGTATATAAGCCCTGTATTTCGCCATAGTTAGAATGTAAGAAAGCCACGCCTCCGACCAATATACATACGCTTCTCTCTTGACTTCTTTGTCTTTCTCCACCTAGCCAGCGCTTTCATCCCCCATCCAGAACTCATAACAATAGGTTATGAGCCCGGTCAGCGCAGCCTAGACCAAAACTCCAACTCCAACCCAGAACCTTCCCACTTTGCCTCATCAGATCCAACCCGAATATACACAGTCAATAAATACGGAAAGACAAACTGCTATGTCTACACCCCCTACCAGCGAAACCAACCCTCCCACCAGCTCCGCCACAACATCCCTCACCCAGTCAATCCAAAAGCTGGATGGGTCCATCGCAGCAGGCAAGAGCAACTACCAAGCGTGGAGGTTTAGAGTAATCCATATTCTCAAGGAGAAAGGATTACTCACAGCCATAGAAGAAGAGTTGGACAAGAGCGACTCCAAAGCTGTGGCCCGGGACAATGTAGCATTCACAATCCTGACCCGAAATGTTAAAGACGCACAAATAACACATATTCAGGAGGGTAGTACCGCAAAGGAAGCATGGGAAGCATTACCTACGGTACACGAAGGGATTGGGGCAACGGGACGCATGGTTCTCATGCAGAGGTTGTGGGCACTGAGGCTGGTGGAGGGCGAAGATATGGCCGAACACTTGAACCGGTTTCGGGAGTTAGCAAATCAAGTTCAGAGTCTCTCCGGAAATGGGAAAGGAATTGACCAGAATGAGTTAGTTACCTTACTGAGCTGGAGTCTTCCAGACTCGTATGAACCGATTATGATGGCCCTTCAATCTCGCGCGGATGAGCTCACTTTCGATACCTTCGCTGGTCGCCTACTACAAGAGTCAGCTAGGAGACAGGTCGCTCAAGTTAGACAACCAGACCTAGGGCAGAATACGTCCTCTGGAGGCGCCTTCACTGCCAAGTATCCCATGAGAGGCAGGAATATCGGTGGACGGTATGGGCTTCGGAGGGGTGGAATGCGAACACCAATGACATTTTGAGTCGCTAGATCGGACACCCCCGGGACCAATGTGAAGGGGGTTGGTACCTCGAAAGTGAAAGGAAAATGCTTTTACTGTTAGAAGGAAGGTCACTGGAAAAGGGACTGTTTCCGGAGAAAGGCAGATGAGGGTAAGGAAGCTTCACCTACGACTGGTAGGGACCAAGGTGGTTGGGCCTTTACTGTACTTGACAGTGAAATGCCTGGAGAGCATTCGGAAATAGGATACTGGATCATGGATTCAGGTGCCGGTCAGCATCTATGCGGTAGTCGGAAGGATTTTATTCGGGGAACTTACAAGGAGATCATACCTCGTGGAATCGAGATTGCCGACCAGTCGAAGATGCAGGCTGTAGGACAAGGCGATGTTAGTATGGGCCAACTCCAGTTGTCCAATGTACTCTATGTTCACCAGCTAGGAACAAACCTCTTGTCAGTCGCCCGGATAATAGATTGTGGATGGGATGTGCGATTCACATCAGCGCGCTGTACCATAGCAAAGAAGGAAATTGCTTTGCAGGGAGAGCGGGAAGGAAACTTGTACTACTTACGGATACCGGAAGGCGATGTGCAAGCGCACATAGGCCTAGCTACCAACAAAGGGCAACCACAGACACTCGAAATCTGGCACCGCCGACTCGGTCATACAACGCTTGATGAATCTACGGTTGAGTACTTGTCGAATAAGGTTACCGAGTTCAACATTAAGCAAAGTAAACACCACAAGGGAGAGAAGGAACTATGTGGTACGTGTGCAGTTGGCCGCCAGCACAAGGAAGCCTCCACCGGAACGAGAGAGAAAACGAAGGAACTTCTCGATGTAGTCCACTCGGACATCTGTGGGCCGATGCAGATTAGTACACTAACTTGTGAAAAATATTTTATTACCTTTATTGACGAAAAGAGCGGACGAATCGCAGTTAGCCTCCTGCAGCGAAAGGATCAGGCGCTTCAAGCATTTCAGGCCTATAAAGCACGAGCAGAAAATGATGCAGGGAGAAAGATCCGAATTCTGAGGACAGATGGCGGAGGAGAGTATACTGGACACCATTTTCAACACTACCTGCGAAATTATGGAATTGTCCACTCTGTTAGTCCGCCTTATTCCCCAAAACAGAATGGAATAGCTGAACAAGCAAATCGAACACTGATGGAAGGGGCACGGTGTATGATCGAGGATTCAAAACTTACGAAATCATTCTGGGGATACGCAGTGGCAACTGCAGCTCACATTCACAACCGGATTCCTTCCCAGTCTCACCAAGATAAATTCCCACTCGAGCATTGGACCGGAGTGGTCCCCAGTATTGGCCATCTAAGAGTATTTGGATCAGTTACCTATCTGCATATACCAGCCGAAACAAGGAAGAAGCTTGACGCACGGTCAAGAAAATGTATGCTTATAGGATACGATGAGAACTCGAGTCGGAAAACCTACCGTGTTTATGACCCGAGTCTGAGGCGCACCATTAGCTCGAGGGATGTTATTATTGATGAGCGGCAAATAGGCCAACTGACCGAGGAGCGAGGGAAAGAAACCGACGAGATGGAATTCAGCTCGCCAGAGCCTGAGGTGGGTGAGCCCAATATGAGGGAAGAAGAAAGGGGAAGAGCTCTTGAGCGAATTACCCCCCCAGGCAGCGGTGGCGAGGAGTCCGACTCAGAGGAGTATGGTGGGGAAACCATTGTAGTTAGACCACCAACTAGCATAGTGAGAACTACGGAGAAAGAAGTTAGTCTTTCAGGACCTAGGCGCTCAGAACGGCAACGCACCACTGGGGAAAACTTTCCGCGGGCAATGGTTGCCAATATTGCAGAGCCGCAAACTCTTCACGAGGCATTTGGAAGAGAAGATGGGGCCCAATGGCGAGAGCCTTGGGTGTCCAAGGTCGACTCACTACCACGGAACAATACATGAAGGCTAGAAGTCCTCCAACAAGGCCGGCAGGCAATCGGATGCCGATGGCTATTTCGGCGTAAAGAGGACCGACGCTATAAGGCACTGTTAGTTGCCAAAGGATATAGCCAGCGAGAAGGGGTAGATTATACAGAAACCTTTGCCCCTGTGGCAAAGTTCAACTCTCTGCGATCGCTTCTGGCCTTGGTGGCAGAAAATGACTGGGAGCTTGAGGGGATGGATGTTAAGACAGCATTTCTGAATAGCGAGGTTGAGGAGACCATATACATGGAAATCCTGGAGGGCCTGGATATTGAGGAGCCTGGTCCACCCACTAATCAGCGAATGGCCTGCCGGTTAATAAAATCCATCTATGGCTTGAAGCAATCACCCAGAGCCTGGTATGGAAAGATAAATCGTTTCTTCGTTGACCACAGATTTCAGCGAAGTGAGCGAGATCACAGTGTCTATATCCATACAATCTTCAAATTAATCCTGCTTCTGTATGTTAACGATCTGGTCATAACAGCACCGAGTCTAGAAGATGTCAATTGGATTCGCAGTCTACTGCATGAAGAATTCGAGATGACTGATCTCGGGCCGCTTACTGTATTTTTAGGCATTGAGATAAGAAGAAACAGACAACTCCGCAGTTTGCACGTCTCCCAGCAGCAGTATATACGAACTATTCTCGATCGATTTGGCATGTCTACAGTTACCACGATTTCAACTCCAGCTGACCCGCATGTCAGACTTACAGCACTACCACAGGATCAAAGATCTGATATAATCAACCAAGAGAGATACCAGTCAGCGGTTGGCTCCCTCATGTACGCGATGATCGGCACTAGACCTGATATCGCCTTCGCTGTCTCGGCTGTCAGTCAATACTGTACAAATCCAGGGCCCATGCACTGGACCGCGGTCCGGAGAATTTTCCGCTACCTTGGTGGAACCAAGGCCCTCGGACGTGAATACCGTGGGAGCTATTGTGGAGGCTACACCGACGCAGATTGGGGATCTGGGGAAGACCGCAGATCAATCGGAGGATATGTGTTCATGATTAATGGGGCAGCAATATCCTGGGCATCCAAAAAGCAGGGCAGTGTAGCTCTGTCCTCCACAGAGGCCGAATACATGTCCCTAAGCCAAGGAATCAAGGAAGCCCTATGGCTTGGGGAACTCCTATCAGACCTCGGAGCGCCCCGACACAAGACTGAAATTCATCAGGTTCAGTGTGATAACCAAGGGTCTATCGCACTTACAAGGAACCTCTCACGGTCCCCTGATGAGATACGTGCTGGGATAACTTTGGTGTTCTTTCTTTTGTTACACGGTTGCTATGAGGGATTTCCTTTGTAAGGTTTACGACAAATTGTATTGTTTCCTTGGTTACGC
>Ga0307513_10003202_pt1 | contig 22329 bp, 27 predicted proteins | sample 15_EM_MG_FD_202174 | JGI IMG/M metagenome (GOLD analysis project Ga0307513, IMG submission 202174) | Populus trichocarpa ectomycorrhiza microbial communities from riparian zone in the Pacific Northwest, United States - 15_EM | ecosystem: Host-associated > Plants > Roots > Unclassified | place... | reverse complement strand
CGGCCGGGTGGCCAATCCCGCCCCCCAACAAACCCCCCCCCCCCCCCGCCCCGCGCGGGGGGGGGGGGGGGAGTATCATAGATGTCGTCGTCGTTGTCAAATGGTGGATCCCAAGATAAACGCTCTTGATATTCCTACCGTAACTTATCATATTTGATGAACAATTCTTAGCCAGCATTCTTTTTTCCTTTTTCCCTTTTTCCTTTTTTGCCCCCCCAATGGGGGGGGATCTTCCGACTTTCTCAAAATTCTTCAAACGTTGGCTGTTTTTTTTTGCTTATTATTAACCTGAGAACCGGGGAGTTGGAACTGGATGAAATTGGTTCAAGAGACACTGACGTGGTCTGTGCGCCTACCTACCTTTCCCTCGGATGGGGAAAGTACCGGTACCGGTCCTATACCGTAGGAGAGTTCCTATTATGAGGGGGGAGGGGGGGGGGGGAAAACTCATCTGGGAATTTGTTTTCACAAAGTTTCAACGGATGAAAAAGCACTTGAGGGACAACTCATCCCCCTCCCTTTTCTCCGCTCTCTTTCTTTCTTTCTCTCTCATAAGAATTTGGGGTTTACAGTTATGGGTATCCTGACTGCAGGTCTCAACAACTTCACGATATGTGACAGGATTGCGAACCCCCCACGTTTTCTTTTTTCCTTTCTTCTTCTTCCTCTTCTTCAAAGTATTACCACATGATCTCCACCTTGCGAGGGGTTGCATTTGAATCAACTGCCGCGATCCATTGGCATCGTCATCCCGGGGGTTCAATTGCTTCCACGAAATAGATTGAACAGCTAAATAATATGATATCCACCGTACGGTACGAGTATTGCATTAAGGGGAGGAGTTTAGCCCTCTTAGCCGATAGAAGTCAGAATCGTAAGTTTTTTTTTTTTTTTTTGTATTTTTTATTATTACCCCTTTCCCCCTCCTTCCACGTCTGGAATCGTAACCGTGTCTGAAGCTGGTAAGGCATGGTGCAATAGTGCTAAATCAATTCGTAACGATGGGTAAAGTGGTCTAGTAGGGAGTTGTGCGAGCATACCGCACCGCGCTTGGGCGTCCATGGGCTGCCGTACCAACAAGTGCCTTCCTGGCAAAAAAAGGTGTCCTCCGCCTGCACACATCCTGTGCCGATCGGGGTGTTAATTGGGTGATTGGGCCTCACACACACACACACACCCCTGCATTGGCGCGATGCAACGACGAGGAATGCTCGGGTAAACTCTCGGGAGGCAATCGTTGACGTCTTGGACGCTTTTCTGGAAGGAAGCTCCGGGCGAGCGAGGAAAAAAAGGCTGTCGCCTAGATTTGTTCGGCGGTAGCCTGCCTACTTGAGATGGGCTACTGTACTCGGGGACAAAAAATTTCCCGAGTACATCTCTCGAGTGATTACTCATGATGTGGCTGTCGTGGCCATGCAGGAACGCTCAGTCCTCTCGTTCACTCGAGCGTACTCGCAATTTTCTGACGTTTGTAAACACGACCGCTATTGCATACGGGCAAAATATCGACCAGAGCCACAGGATTTTGGTGGCATGCAATAGCAGTCGTTTTTACAAACGTCAGAAAATTGCGAGTACATACCGTGCGGTACCGTAAGGGTATGGGCACTTCGAGTCCGATATAGTGCTTCTTTCAGATCCATCCGCGCATGTGAAAGGCGCATCGAAATCCACCGGCAGTCGCCCCGAGCCTGCGCCTGGTTCTCACACAAGGAGGGGGCCGCTGCCTGTCGAGGTCCCCAATTGTGGAGACCCATTTCCCAATAAAATAAGTTCCCCATTACTTGTGTATTCCCACCCCCCCCCCCTGATCGGGATGTATTGGTGCATCCATTATGTCTGAAAAGGGTAAGAGTTTTGTGCTTCCCTTCGCTACCTGCCGAACCCACGTTCGCACCTCCACCTCGTTCCCCCCCCTGGCGCTCGCTCGAGTGATAATACATGAAGCTCCACATGCTTGCAGGTGTTTCACATGCTAAAGGAAAAAAAGGCTGGAGTTTATTGTGTCCTTGTGTGAGTTGTTTGGGATTATGGGGGGTCAGGCCTCGAGGCGACGTGGGAGGGTCACAATGGTGTGCGCAGCAGCCTCGTATCCCCTGGTCTTTCCTAAAAAAAAAAAACCCTGGACATGATGGGAATCTGAAATCCCGGTGCTTGTTCTTCCCCCTCCTCTCCCTCTTGCTTACATATTGCGAGTACACACGACCACTCACTTATAAGAAGATGAGCCACCCCTTCTCAAACTGATCTCAAACTGAGGGGAGAAACAGAAAACAAGGCAAGGCTACATCCACGCTACCAACTGCGATACCACCTTGTTAATAAGAAAACGGGGAGGGGGGGCGAGAACATACGATGATAATAATATATAGATTTCGGATTTCGCACCCCATCCACCAACACACACACACACACACACACAGGCTCGCACACACTTATAATACAAGAAGGCAATTTTGGTGATCCCATTTTTGTCTTTTTTTCTTTTTTTTCTTCTTCTGTGGAACTCAATTGTTTGTAACGGTAACGGTTCCTCAACGCGACGTATTTAGCCATGATCGCCCGCCACTTGTTACAGTAGCAGGGTTGCTGGAGGGTTGTTGGAATTACGGTACTATACCCGTGCAAGCACCTTTCCTCACCGCTCCCGCGCTGCGTGGAATCGATGATCTTCTGATCTTCTGATCTACCCTTGCTCACGCCTTCGGATCTGCCGTGATGATAGGCTAGCTGAACTAGTCGCATTATCTGCTTTCCGTGGTGGTATGAGAGGGGGATGTGCTACAGTAGTAGGGCCCACCAAACTTTTGCTTTTTATATATATATATATATACCCATCGTGAGCGTGATGGTTATCTGGGATGACCGTCGTAACGGATCCAGAGCGCCGACTCCCTTCAGCCTAAGTGGGCTTTCATCTCTGTGCTCTTATTCTTCTTCTTCCCACTCCCTCATTTATGCTGTATTTGTCATAGCTGCCGACGGTAAGAGGAGGGACTGGCTTCTGGGGGGGGGAGCGGGAAGTGGGGGATTTTCTATTTAAAAAAATAAATAAATAATATTATAAAAAAATATAAAAAATAATTAAAATTGTGACGGGGTGTCAAGTATCGTAGTGTAACTATCAAATCACCCGGCTAATCATCCGGACGCGCAAGCAGGAATCAGGAATCTCTGGACGAACAGGGGCAAATATGGACAGTTATTGTAACTGTCATCATGGTAATAAGCCCATACCAATATAACCTACAATACAAGCATGGTACTTGTATACAAGTGTGGCACCGTATGATACTGACCCGACTCTCTCCAATCCCTTAGGAACACCCCCCCCCTTTAGGAAGCCTTTTAGTATGTACGATACTCTGCTCACTTATACGTGCATCTTCACCCTTTGCTCGCATCGCAAGTCTCAACAGGGAGGTAATGAATGAATCTCTCCTTCCTTCCCTCCATGCCTCCATACCACACCACACCACAATACAGCAACGTCTCCCGCAAACGTGGACGTAATTTACCAACAAATAAATCAAACCACTTGCTAAAGGGGGGAAAAATAAAAAAATAAAAAAATAAAAAAATAGAAAAACCTGCCACATATCCCATTCCGTCATACATTACCGCTAATTTTATTTTATCTGGAAGGGAAGCCGATGTTCAACTACATCAAACCAAACCAAATCAAACCAAATCTAGTCTCGGATTTACATAATGTATACTAATCATGATATATATAACCAACTCTACTGTACTGTCCAGGAAAGTAGTAGTATACGGTAATAACGACAATAGGGATTTCGTCTGTGTGTCTCGGTCACGGGTCATCACTGGCGGACCTGATTTAATCTACACTATCAGACCGTCACAAAATCCAAGCCCGGTTCTTAATCAAGCCATGTCAAGTTAATCCAGCCATTCCTGTGGACTTGTTCCTATTATCGTAACTTGGAGCTTGGTAATGTCGTATCGCCCGTCTGTTGGAAAATGAACCTTTCTTTCTTTATTTCTTTCTCTGGGTAGTTTTTCCCCCTTGCCTTACCTTTCGCAGTGGTGCGTTTCTGTAGTACAGTGCGGTACTTCCACTTTCTATTATTATTATTACTATTATTATTATATCATACTTCAATAGAAGCCATATTTTTCGCGTTTCGTTCTTTGGAAATATGGTGCTGTGAATGGGGGGGTTGTTGTAATTGTATGATAAAACATGAGTATTTCCTAACCACTTAGTCACTGTGGCACTGCGCTGTACTAGTACTGTGGTCGAGTATAACAGAGAATGTGACGGTGTGTTGCCATACTATACTTTACATGCTCCGAGCTGCTCCTTTTCAATTCCTCCATTTTAATCTTCATCGTGCCCTTTTTCGGAGGTCATCTGAGGCTATGATATGGCCAATCTCCCTCATACTTGTATAGTAATATGCGGAATTGGTCCGGAGCATCGGCCCTCTGCTGACTATGATGGGTTGGGGGTCGCGTTCGGGGTGTCCGTATGGATTGGGAGGAAGATCCCTCATGATATTCGCAGCACAGCACAGTACCGGTACATCCACACTAATTTACAAATGGGATATTAAAAAGAAAACAAAACAAAAAACAAAAAACAAGAGGCACCCCATTCATGTGCCACACGAGGTATACATTATTATCGCGTACAGTTAAAACATGTCTAGACCTTTGAACGTTCAACATAAGGGGTGAAAAGCCTCCTCTACAATCTCTTCATTCCTACGAGATCATCCATGATGTACCCGTACACGCCGGGGAGGCTCCATCCACCTCCTCCGCCCTTCTGTCCCCCAGAAACTACCGCCTTCGGCCCGCTCACAAGCGAGCCTGCGAGTCCACTAAACCACCCTTCGTTCTTTGCGAACTCTACAGGTTTCGGCACAATGATTTTAGCCCCTGGCATGTGCTCTGAGTAGACATTACCTCCTTCGCCGCCGCCTAAGGGGGGCTCCTCAAAACCTGTGGGTAACCTCCTCAAAGGTCGCGGTGAAGCTAGGGACTGAGAGCTGCTTCGTCTCAGTGGTGCGGGGGGGGGATCAATGTCCATTTGAGAAGATGTATAGGGTAAGGGGTTGTCAATGATCGGATCCTCAGTCCAGAAGGTAATAATAATTGTCCTTCCACCGATCACCAGTTCACCTTTTGCCGACCCTGCAACAGCGCGCTCAGCAGCTTCGCGTTCGCCAAAGGTGATTCTCACCCAATGCCCAGGGCCTCCGTCCGCGCCTGCGAGAGGTTGTGTCTTCCGCAATGTCTTCGCATCCAGCTGTTCGCGCGGAACAATGTCAGGGTCGTGGAACTTGCTCTCGTTTTCCGGGAGCCCGGAATACGGTTCTAATACAACACCGTAATATCGACGTAACGATCGAATAAGGTCCGGAAACCTATCTTCGGAAAAGTTTGCGACCCGAACTTGTGTTGGAGTAAATGTCGCATCGGCAGGCTTTGACTCTAACGGAGCGGGGTCAAAAGGCATGGAATCGTATATCGAAAGTAAGGGAGGCGCGTTTGTATCGGCAGTATGAAGGGGCTGATCATCTGTCATAGATGACGAACGGTTGCGTGTTCGACTTGTTCTGAACGGTAAGCTTAGATTAGAGGCGGGCAGGAAGCAAAGCCAACTTACGGACGAGACCCAAAGGTGTTTCTAGGCCAATGACCACTAGGGGAGCCTGGAGGCGATGAGGAAAGTGTCTTTTTGAGTCTATGAGTCACGTTAGTGGTGAGGCCTGAAATGTTAATAGTTGGTGACTATACGTCGACTTCCTCCTTCCTTCCAAAGGTTCATTGAGACCACCATGTGTATCCGCCTCAAGCTGTGCCGACAGGCTGTTAGCTTGGTAGAGGGTTATAGGGTCAGAGATGGAAGGAACATACCAGGGAGGCTCGTGCATCAGTCGCGGGCTGGAGAGTTGAAACCTTATGAATATATGAGGAGGCAGCCGTCGGTGGATTCGGGTTTTGTCGTAGGGTAGAAAATGGGGATGGCTGATTTACAAACGACGGATAATCTTGGGGAGCCGGAATCCCTTGCTTTTTGTGCCATTCAGTGAACTTCTTCTCTTTGGTAAAATCCGGGACTGTAACTGAGGCATCGAACGCAGAGTTTGCGAATGTCGAGTTGTTGTTTGTGGTGGTAGTGGTGGTTGAATTAAAGAGAGGGTTGAAGTTGGAAGAGTAATCCATGCTGGAGATATCAGGTTCTATGGGAAATGGCGTAACGTGTGGGAACTGTGCAGGATGCAACGATGGTAGTTGTTGATTGAAGACGTCGGGGAGTTGGGGAAGACGTGTTGTTCGTGTTTGGCCCGAGACACAAGACTTGGCGGTAGGGTAACCCCTTCAGAGCGGGAGATTAGATAAAATTTAATCACGTGCTCCTGATTGAGTAAGCACATTTGGGCCACTGGTTTGGAGTTAGGGTTGGACAGAAAGCTTTTCGAAGACCTGGTGGGAGGAAGAAGAAGAGTGTGCTCGAGTAGGTCTAAATCATACTGCATACTGTTTCTTAGTGGCCTCTTTTAAAGTTTACACGACGGACGAAACAGCACTACGGCACTTGCCTGCAAGTGTTGGGTATCGTTGAATCTACTGTAGAAGTCAAGGCAACTCTGTTGGATTCCCCTGGGGTTATTACCAATGGGACATGTGGTTAGGCGGTGTTGCTGTTGGAGCTCTATGCGGGTCAGTGTAGGGCAGTACTTTTGAGATCTTTCTTTCGCACCGTGTGCAATTCAGCCTACGGTATTGTGCTTTGGTTTGTTTATTTCCTTAGAGCTCGTAATGTTTTGGAGTTTTGTCTGGGTTTCGGAGTTGTTAACTGTTCAGAGATATATATGCTGTATCTCCTGTTTTGCCCTTAGCCAGCGCTTTTCGATCGATTGCCTAGCCTATGATTTTGTTCATCATTTTATCTCATCAGTGCGCTTCACTAACACAACAGGGTCTTTTGGTTGTTTCCTCAAACGGCTGGCACCGTGTGGATATGTGGGTGGGCACCGGAATGCCGAATTTATAAGGAACTCCAAACCCGAGAGGAGCTTAGGTTTGCAGTAGCCTAGAAGCGGAACACAGGGCTAGTGAGCATTGGGCCGTTGGGCGGGAGCGGTCCTCATACGAAGCGTATTGGGATCAATTCAAGAAGGGGAGATGGTTTTTGGGTGACCGGCATGTGATGCGTTCCCGCCACTTTCTCAGTTACAAGGCACAAAGCAATGACCGCAAGAACTCTTGCAATTCGCTATCTCTGGTAGGCCTCTAATCTCCGGATTTAGGAATAAGAGTTCTTAGGAAGGGTTAGCGCTTTGCTAACATGGTATTGCCTGAACTCTTTGGATGAGGTGAGTTGAAGCTTTCCCGCACTCCTACCTCATTCTTGTGCAAACTTACTTATGTGGGAGGCGAGCTGGGTTTTGAAACGAGCCACCCTGTAAGGGATAACTTAAGCTTTTTTGGTTTCTTCTGTGGGCTGTTAAGGCTGACTGATGATTCAGAGAGTGAAATACTTAGAGCGTTCACATGTCTGGATTTTGGGTGTAGCCCTATTAGCGATAGGCTCCTTGAAAAACTGCCACCGAGCCTGCATATCACTTTTCCCGGGGGTCCAGTCTTGTGGCATTTGTGTTGGGGGTAACTAGGGAGGGGACCCAAATTGAATGGCCTTGGGACAACAACCTGGTAGGACTTTTATAGGAAGCAATAGAGGTATTCCGGACACGGCGGTGTCCGAGCATAGCATTGGTACCTGGAATCCGGAACTGTAGACTTTTCAGATTTACTTTTCTTTGCGCATCAGGGGCAGTCGACCAGCCAGCACGGTCTCGGATGGCACAGCACCAAACGCGGGCTCGAACCCCCCACAGTTCCGGAAGACAGGTTGCATGGAGACACGATGGCAGTTTTATGTCTGACGCACTCAACGATAACCTGCTGCTCAAATGGGACTCGGCGGATTGATGAAAACTAAACGGGGAAGATCGGAGCAAGGAGGTGCGGGGCTATGACGGTAAAGCTGGACAAGCAGATTGCCAACTACGCAGAGGGCTATATAAAAGGGTGCATGGAACCCTATCTCTCGCAGTGTTGCAGGCCCTTGATGGGGCCCGGACTGAATGGGCTGTTCAATGCTACTGAACGGCGCTGATACGAGATATTGCGAGATATATTGGCAATCATTCGTGTACTATACACAACCTGAAGACTCACGGGGAGGGGGCTATAACCCCAGATCTCTATAGAAATTCTGTGGGTTAAATGCTCGAAGAGGTTTAGAGCTATCAGCAATGATCCATGACTTAACTGAGGCTGCTAAGCAGATAAATAGGTCTCAAGAATCGGCTACATTACTCGTACAACCCTGCCATTTCCCAACCAACCAACCAACTTAGGACCCAATTCCGCTCTCCATGAGATATGCCTTCAGTATTTATACCCCGGGAAGGGCGCCATGAGATGGGGAGGGTTGGGTCAAGGCCAGCCCCAGACAGCGCCCAAACGTGTAGGAGCAGGATACAGTTATTTCTCCTCCTTCCGTACCCTGAATACAATGAAAATTCTAGGAGTTAGATTCTGCTATTCACTTTTTATTTTTTTGCCGCACGGTCTCTAATTCTATGGATGTTGATGTGATATTTGTCGTAAAATAGCTTGTCCCTACCCAGTAATGTGCTTGGGTAGTTCGTAATTAAGGAGAGGTCTAATACGATGGGCTCCAAAAGTTCTCAAGAGCCTAGCTTTTATAGTACAGCCTCGTTGCAAAATTTCTGGCACCCAGGCTGGTGCTGTGATATAAAGGACTATAATACATCCGCTATAAAATTATGTTTTGGTACTAGCTTGGGTGCTAGAACTTTTGGAATCAGGCTGTACCGCCCTAAGGTGTTTTGAAGGTCTTTGCTAAGGCTAAGTTCTTAGGAGTGGGGTTTATCAATTCGTTCAGAAGCTCCAGGTAAGTTGTTATGGTGTGTGGGCTACGTAAATATTTACATAAACTCTCTTGCTAGGCACCGAGCAAGCCACGGCCGCAACGAACCCAGCCCGCATCAGAGGAGAACGCTCTACAATGGCTACAAGAGACCGGTGAGATAGTACGCGACGGAAATACCCTTTGCAGATGATCTGCGTAAAGATGCTTTGCCAGGCCAGGCGGGATCGTTCCTCCTAGACAAGACGGCACGATACTTGGTTCAAGACAAGTGCAACAACAAAGCCCAAAACAAGAATGCTAAGGATACCTAGAGAGCCAATATTCTATCTGCCTCTCGATAGAGTAGCCAGCTTAGGGCCTCCCCGCAGGATTCTTCTCTTTTTTTACTGCCTCCTGTCAAGGTTCTCTAACGATCTGTGCTTGGAGCGCCTGAGGCTAATTGACGAGTGACAGGAAGTGATCCGTTATTGCGTCTTCAAGCACTCGGACCAACAGAGCTGGCCCGTGCGGTGCAAAGAATAAATGGCGAAGCAACCTAAAAATACCCTAATATCGTGACAGATCCTCTTCGGTATTGGCGAGGTCGCAGTCAAGATTTAGTTAAATTTTCGCACTAAGAAATCTGTCTTTTGTGCTGCGGATGTGTGAAATTGGCGAACAGACGAAGGGATACCGGCAAGGCTGCTACGGCAGCCACGTAAGCGGGGCACCACCCTGCTTAGTAATCAGGTCCACGAGAGTCTAAAGGAAGGGGTTTTTCACTCAACGTCCGTTTCCTTCCTTCTTTTTCCTCTTCTCCGCACAAACCGTTTCTCTTTTGCTCCACCCTCAACGTCTGCCCTAAAAAATACGAAGAAAAAATTTCCCCGCGTTTGAAGAGTCTCACTTTTCCATCCTCCACCCTCGAACAGGTGTTCATCAACCCCTTCCTCCTCCTCAAGAGCATTTTTATTTTCACGAACAACCGGAGATTAATATAACAGAGCCGTCGTTGTTCATGAATCTTTCCCCCACAAAAAATTCACCATCGATTCGCTCTCGGCTTATACGGCCTTTGAAAAAGACCAGACGGGCTTCTAACATACGCTCCATCACTTAAAAATCTGACCTTCAGGCAACCTCAAAGTCAAGGAAAAAAACTTTTCCCACTTGTTTCTTGTCGTCAAATAGAAGAAAATCCCTTCTACGACCTAGTCTATCGGATCCGGTCTAGTTCATGCTGTTTTTTCTCGCCGCTCTTGCTTTAGAATCGTCAACCACCACGCAAACATCATCCAGACAATAAACCCTGACAAACCGCAATCATGGCTACCATCAATATCCGTCGCGATGTTACTGATCCCTTCTACCGTTATAAGATGGAACGTCTCCAGTCCAAGATTGAAGGGAAGGGTAATGGTATCAAATCGGTCATTGTCAACCTTAGCAGTGTTGCTCATTCCTTGAGTCGTGATCCTGCATGTAAGTTATATCATCAGACTCCCAATATACTACTGTCTCTCCATTCGTGGAAACGGAAGTTTGGCAGTTTACTAACAGTAAATGTGTAGATGTTGTCAAATTCTTCGGGTTCGAGCTCGGTGCCCAAGTCACTGCTACCCCCTCTGATGATCGATATATCATTAATGGCGCCCATGACGCAGGCAAACTTCAGGATTATCTGGATACTTTTATCTCTAAGTTTGTGCTCTGTAAAAAATGCAAGAACCCTGAAACCGACTTGATCGTTCAAAAAGATGGGACCATTCTTCGCGATTGCAAAGCCTGTGGTCAGCGCACCGATGTTGATGCTCGTCATAAACTTTCCTCTTTCATTACCAAGAACCCACCAAAGAGGGAAAAGAAGGCGAAGGGCTCTAAAAAGAGCGGCAAGAAGAACGGTGATGCCGAGAATGGCAACTCCCCCAAGGACAGTGGCTCTGAGGATATCAATGGTGAAGCCGATGGCGGTTCGGATGACGAGCTCACTCGCCGTATTCAAGCTGAGGCCAAAGAGCTTCCTACGAATGGTGATGGCGTCGAGGTTAAGGATGACGATTGGGCAGTTGACATGTCTGAGGAAGCCATCAAGGCCCGTGCCCAAAACCTTCCCGATGATTTGAAGCGTTCGTTGGTTATCGAGGGTGACGACGATGAAGCTGCTAGTGGTGATAATCCTTTCGATCAGCTCGGATCTTGGATTGTGACACAAAAGGCCGAGAACAGTGGCGAAGTGGACGATGTCGAGATTTATAAGAAGGCTCAAGCACTTGGAATCGAGTTGAACCATCGTACTCTCCAAGTGCTTGCTCAAACTCTCTTCGATGAGAATATCATCAAGAAAAATCAGGTCAAGATTCATGCTGGTCTCCTCAAGAAGGTTCGTGCTCCCATGTTCACATATCGAAACCATTTAGCTTATAGACCATTCAGATGATTACTTCCGAACGCCATGAAAAAGCCTTCTTGGGAGGAACGGAGCGTTTTGTGGGTAATGACCATCCACAGCTCATTTCGGCTATCCCTACCATTCTTATGGCATACTACGAAAATGATCTTGCTTCAGAGGATACTATCACCAAGTGGGGTAGTAGGGCCAGTACGAAATACGTCGATGTTCAGACCAGCAGGAAAGTCCGCAAGGCAGCAGAGCCATTCCTCACTTGGCTTCAGGAGGCAGATGAAGATGGTAGTGACGATGATGAGGACGACGATGAGTAGGGACGCGGCTTACGAATCATGCAAGTATTGGTTGTGTCACCATTTGGAGCTGACGGCAAGTTTGCACGTTATGACTTTCTCACCTCAATGCTATTTTTCTGTTTGGAACGCCCTGACGATTTCCATTTTCCTTTCCTGTTTTCTTTCCTACCAATAGCATATCAATGCTATGAATGTTATTCCGCGTGTCTCTAAATTCAAAGTTATCTAACGAAAACAAAATTGCAAGTGAACATAAATAATTTGTCCGCCACGTCAATACCCTTGTGAATTAACACGAATACACATCCAAGTAGTAGAGGACCTAGGGGTTCTCATTCTTCGGTTCACAATAGTCACGGACAAGGAAGTAGCCTGCTATAAGCTCTATTATGTAGAAAAGCTCGACAACCCAATCTAGGCGCCTAGAATTTGTACAGCAACTTATAAAGATACTTGTTTCCGAAAATTGCTTATTCTAGAAGTTCATATAGGCCATAGAGCTCTGTTGGGTTGATATGTTTACCGCAATGGCCGGATCTCCCATTTGGTATAAGGCGGATATAATTGAACTTGTGTCTGTATTGCGAAACTACGGAAAACGGCATTTCTAGTGTAAAAACCGCGGCCAGCGATGAGATGTCAGTGAACTGTACTTTATGGCTGCTCCGTGCGATGTCATTACTAGACATACTCAAGGTTTTTAGAGTTCACTCGACCAACTAAAGAGGAATCCTTATCAATCCAGAATGCCTCCATTCTAGCTAATTTCCGTTGCCCTTACCCGCTGTTTCTCGTTTTAGCTTCTTTCGCCTAACTAGCATGTTCCTTTACATTTGTTGAAATTATACTTTCGGATATGCACTTTCTGCGCCTTCGAGTACGACAATGTTTCCCAGTATGTCTTAGTTCAGCTTCAATGCTGTTAGAGTTCAAGTTCAACTTATCCTGTTTGTATTTTCTTTCATTCCATTACCCAATCAATCAATCATATATGTAACTCTATTCGCACCTGTTTCCTCTTGTCTTCCATATCGACACCTCCGATTTCTTTTCCACTCTGGATATATGTTAAATAGTCGGTCCTCTGGCTCCGTTCTTAGGCATCTCTCGCGCTTTCAGGTTTCCGGTATAGAGCTTGACTATTTCATATTTTTCAACAACACTCTAGATTATTAGATCGAGTGATTGACCATGAGTGTTGCCTAGTCACAAAAGGGATCATAAATATGCATACGGTAAATGAAGGAATACCAGAACAATACCGCATGCGTCACGACACACCACTAGTATAAGATTGCGGCTCGCCAGTGGGGAGCGTATAGAAGCTCGCTCTGAACAGCTACCTCTTCGAGGAGTTCTACTATTAGTAGGCACGCATCTGGCTCTAGCGCCACATCGATCCTCCACCCGTGCGTTCGTGTTGTATTCGAGTAATGCCTTCACAACATTGACATCACTGCCGGAGGATACGCAGCGGAGAGGGACTCGGGCCACACTGTCGACCGCATCCAGGCTGCACCCCCTGGGGGAAGCACCCCCAGGTCCCACGATCATCTATTGTTTCGGCGGGTGTAAGGCCTCTAAATGAAGTTTTCCCTGGCGCCAGCCTCGTGGAGGACTTTCATAGCCTCTGAGCGCTCGGTTCCACTTCGGCGTGGGACGGGGGACGACTCGGGAGCTGATTCCATCTATCATGATACTTTGCAACAAGGGCTTTGGGAACGAGCACCGCCGCCACGACCTAGATCACCAGGTTTTGCCTGAACATTCTGGTGCCGGATCAAACTTTGCCAGGCTGGATACTCCGCGCCAAGTTCACATACTCGGGAGGGTTTGCGAATTTGCGGACTAAATCGATCAAACCCAGGTCTACTTCAATCCCGGCCATTTCTCAGGAATGGCAGTTCTAGCGGGTAGCATATCGGACAAAGTCATATTTTCCGATAGTATCATTTCATCCGTTGCACGTAATGCTAGTGTACTCTCATCTTCCAATTTCCCATTTAGCCCTATCGGCGCACTTCTTCCAAAGATAGAGATCAAGGACGTCAGACATAACGGCGCCATATCCCCTTGCTCAAGGGCCATGCTCGGTATATTCAGTAGAGGCTTTCGCCCCATTCCAGCCCCAGGGACATAGGCTATGCTCACAGTTTCTGCGTTAGTATTTAACTAAACTCTATTTTCAGGCTACGGACCTGCATCATAAACACCAGTTTCCGGCATATAAGAACATTATCCAATTTCAGTACCAAAATGACCTCCTCGTGGCCTATTCCGGCTCCCTCTCTGGCTTGAGAGATGGAATCCGTTGTGCCCTATAGCTTATATTCATTATCACTCCTAGTCCCGAGTGATTTGACCCCAAATTCTATGATAGCTCGATTGCAATGCGAAGCACGTCCAACGCCAACTCATGAAAGTATTTTAATAAGGGATTCTTCTTCTTCCAAGAGGGCCACTAAGGCTAGGGGGGGAGGGTTGCCACAGAACGCCCAGAGTGTGGGGGCAGCGAGGAGATGGAGCTTTTCTGTATCCGCACCCTCTATACGGGCTCTTTCCTTAACCCTGCCTTCTCAATACCGTTGAGTCCAAATTTACGGCATATTTTCCCTAGATTCTCCGTTACTGCATTGCTAGTATCTTGTGTGATGGGTTGAGGGAAAGTTGAAAACAAATGGGGTTGCTTCGACGTAGCATGACCCAAGCCCCCTTCAAGACTGCTAGTCACAGGCAGCTCTAAATGCCATCTCCCTTATAATAACAAAAAGGGGTTCCAATTTCAAGAGCAGTCTCAGTGCAGATTCTTCCTCAGACCCGTTGCACGGATGAGACAAACCACTATCCCAACCCCACTCGTTCTTTCGGCTGTCGTGAAGAACACTCCCAGCAATGTTCGGGTGTCTGTCAAACAACCAGCCGACAGACCCTTGCTTTCAAGGGTCGGACATTTCCCGGCTGAGCCCACCGGCTTTCCCTGAGCAGAAACTAGTATATGAACACCTTGGAGATGAGCTACTTGTGATTGTTGTGAAGATAACGCAGCACTATTATTTCCGAATCTGTCTCATCGCAGCCTGTCAGAGGGGCATGTTTTATACGTCCTGCTAGGGCAGATCCCCCTGCCCCCTGGCTACCAGAGATGTGTAAGATAGATGAGGGGGCGTAGGCCTCTACTCGAGGACTCCTCGTAGAGTTCGTTTGTGGAGATTCATTGACAATTTCTCTCAGATGAGATGCTCATGAACAAGGGCTCATCCTCGTAATCTGGGGTGTTTACGGATATCAAGCACTCTACATGTGGAGTCCAGTCGGAAGATCCAGCCACACACATAGTCACTAGGCAACACCTTTCTTTACTTATTGTTAGAATCAATATTACTCTTACCCTCTAAAAAGAAAACGGGAAAATCTAGCAGGCGGCTGGTTCCAGGTTTTGCTGGGTTTCATACCTCCTAGCTCCCCCCATAGCACGGGCACTAGGATCCTATATCAATTAAGTCCCACCCAGGCCTATGTTTGCCAAGTTACACATAGGTTTGATGGGCTTAATTGTCAGAGCTCCTCCTAAGCATCAGTTGACCCACTTATAACAGATATCACAGTTTGCTCAATAGTTCCTGACAATATATCGGAGAAGCCCCCTTTGTCCGCCGCTCCATGTTCGAAGCTCTTCTGAAGAGCACAGGTGTGAGCAAATGAATACCCAAGGCATTCTCTAAACCAAGCCCAGGAACAGAAGGACTAAAGATGAGGCTAGCTGTGAGGTGGTTATGCTCCTCTTCAGCGCCTTGATCTCCTGGAGATGTAAGCCCATTGGTTGATAATGTTCGTTGATCTTCCCACAGTTTATGGGAAGCAATCAGGGCGAAATCGTGTGTTAAGTTAGATAGGACCTTGCAACAGTTGTAACTGATGAAACAATAAGTGTTGTCTTGAAACCCTCCTGTCTCCTGCTCCGCCATTGCCTTTTTCATGTGTTTCCTTAATCAACATCTAGATTCTAATTCACGGCTTTCTATGGACATCCTCATCTTGCTGCAATGGTTTCAATAGCTTGTGAAATGTGCCTAACACCTTCATGACTCTCTGAATAGTAGTCGGTTATAGTGTTCTACCCGGCAAGTAGGGTAATCTTTGTCCAACTCTACCAAAACAAAGATTAGAACCTCCAAACGACCTGCAGATCTCCAGTCGTCCTAGGAGCACCGGAAACCGAATTACTAATATCAAGACCTAAAATCGGTTTGGCAGCTACGGCAGAATGCCCGCTGTGGAGGCAGTTCGGAATATCTCCATGGTTTTGGTGTTAAAGAAAGCCCGAAGTCCAAAAGCTACTAGCATCTATCGTTGGCTTTAGCCCTACTATCCCTCTATAATAAACAAGAATTTCTGCAACACTGCGACAGCCTTGATCTCCGATTTTAGGGCAATGTATCGTCTAAGCTCATGATTTTCAATGATTTGTGGCTCTGATCATTTCCTCCGCAGGTTTATAATGTGCCTCAGCGGCAAGCTCAAAATGGGGTGCCCAACTTAGACCAGTCACCACAACTCCCCATAGCTTTCAACCATCTTCCACTTTAAGTCACATAACACAAATAAAAATCGGTCGCCTTTCTGAGACCATGAACCAACAACTCTCCCTCCTTCTCCGGCATCACAAGCAACAAATCTTCAATGAGACGCAACACTCAAACTCGATCAGCCTGAGAGAAGTTTGCTGGCAGAATTTAGGGTTTCCGATGGCCGAACGGCATTTTCTAGTATCTCTCGCCTCGCGAATCTTTTTCGCAGTCGGCGAAAAGGATGAGATCCTAGCACGATAGAGTGATATCCCATCGTGCCTCAGGCCGGGGCTTGTGCTGTAACATACCAGTATCAGGCAACACTAAGCACGTTCAAATCAGACATCTCGTTTGCCGCGACTTCTTATTCTTCATGAGTAATTGACATGTTTGGGAAACTTTCCCCAATCGCCGGTTAGAAGGAACTTCTATCGCTTTCAAATAGGACTGCCAAGGGAAAGTAGACTAACGCATAAACTTCAGACTGCTGGCGGAAGGAACTGACAAATCACCATAAGAATTGTGATAACTTATATCACAAAGATTACCAATACTGCACTCGAAGGCTCTATCCAATCATAATACACTTCAATTACGCCGCCCCAGCAAGGGCGCAGGCTTGGACCAAGAGACTGCCTAGGCATGCGCTAACATCTCAACCTGAGAAATCTTATGTTTCACCGCCTGTAACACAAAATACAAGAGAGTGAGTGATCCACCATGATTGCACACAATGGGCCATACCAGCACCTACAACATTGAGCAAGCCTTTACAACCGTAATTCCCTGATGCTGGGACTCCCCGCAGGCTACTCGGCTTTCGCCCACGCTGTAATACCCCTCAGGACCACACTTACAGAGTATGGCTTTGGACATAACGGAAATTAAGCCAGGGATGAGGGTCCACACCAGTTGAATCATTTGCGACTCTTCAATATCGTGGCCAGGCCACTAAGCCCCTGCTATTCCACATTCACACACCAAGATAATTGACCTTCAGCCATTATACAACACTATTAACTCGCTTAAATACTACCATTGACCGTATTTCGCATTTCTAGCGTATTCCAGAACGCCCCTTGAACTCAGTGTAGTACTGCACAGTAACGCGGCTGGAGGGGAATGAAAGAAAGTTTAGTATCGCACAGGACAGTGAAGTACTTTGCCCTGATATGTTAATCGAGTGTCGAATGCCAAGCCGCCAATGACAGTTGCTAGAGCAACATGTCACGTGAATAAGATAGGTTGCGATATGATAGGTTGATTCAAGCTCCAGCTGTCCAACACAACCCTACAACACCAAAACCCAACACACCCGAAAAGCATCCACGGTATGTGCCTTGCAACGTGTAATGTTTGTTCCTAGACAACTCCAGAAGAAAGCTTTACGCCAACAGCCGAAGGAATTTACACCTCTCGCCCCGCCTGAGAAATCTACCAAAGATGGTCATATCGATCCAACTTTGGCGAAGGAGATGGTGATGACCCTTGAGATCTTATTTTCGGATTATGGGATTGAAAATGGTCCCCCTGAATGGTTTTCCGCAAGGATGCGATCCGTGGAAGGGGAGGGTGATTGTAAGAAAATTGGCTCAACACTGACTGCTTTCTGCTAATTATATGACCGTTAGTCATCCATCTATCTGCGCTGTTGGACTGTCCGCGGTTGGCTGAGGTGAAGCCAAAGCCATCGCAAGTGACCTTCCAAAAGGTTCTCACTCAATATCCTTCGGACTTTTTACAAGTAGGTTTGATTCAAAAGCCATCTGTCTTATCAACGCAACTAACTTTAGCCACAGTTGAGCAAAGACAAATACTATATTCGGCGGCGACATGAATACCTGCCTTCCCCAAAATCTCCCGCGGGCCGCCAAAAGGATTCGGAAGATTCTACAATTTACATTGTGGGCCCTTCCTCGTGACCACTTGGCCATTGACGCATATGCTGATTTTACCTCCTCCCCTCGTCAAGGAGCCTCACGTTACAGGCATAACTCTAAACCCTGGAAGGGTAGCCAGGATGCTATCCCAATCAGCGATGCCGAGAAAATACCTGCCGGTGCAGTTTGTCGAAGCTGGTGATACTGCATGGGCATTCGTGATACTGTCCACCGCAGTGTCGCACGAAGACGCAGAGAAACAGGAATTGTGGCCAAAAGACTGGATAATCATGACAAAGTGAGTTCACAACTATCAAATACCTCATGCAAAAAATAGCTAACTTGAACAAGGCATGAATGGAGAAGGAGGGACGAGGAGTACCAACAGCTGCGGAGGAGGCGGCCAACCTTTCCCACGCGCATTAGGGCACCAAAACGCCACGACAGGACACCTGGTTCGTCGGCTCAACAAATGTGGCCTGATCGACCGATTACCTCAACCGTCCCTGCAGATCCAGCCTCACCCCGGGAAGACGATCAGAAAATGAAGGCCGATTATGAATTGGGGCTAATTGTCTACCTAACTAACATACACCCGCTGACAACCAAAGAAACCATTACCTCTTTTATCACCCGGCAGGTGGATCGATACAACAGAAAAAAGAGCTCATCTAAAATTAAGGGCAATTCCACTGCAATGCACGAAGATGGCCCCCCAATAAATATCAATTATGTCGATTACCAGAAAGGATTGACGACTGCGCACTTGCGGCTGCGCAAAGTGCAGGACTCGGAGTTGGTGATCTCTGCACTGAAAAAGCGGAAACGTAGAATGCAGGATGGCAACGACGGAAAAGGAAAGAAAGTTGTAAACGATAGCGGCAGAGAGGATTGGGTTAAGGCTACTGGTGTAAAGGGGGACGAAGAGAGAATTTACTGGGAAAAGGTGCTTGCTGCTAAATGGAAAGGGAAAGGAAAAAACAAACGAAAAGGACCGTCACAGCCTATCACTTTGGACGTTCGTCTGCCCTACGAGCACGAGCATACTGATGCTGGAGAGTCTTCCAAAAAAATCAAAATTTCAGACTAAATCTTTATAATGAAACCAAAATTCAATTCCTTTCCTCGAGAACACTATTCATGTTATATATAGCACAGAGCAATTCACACATCGACCCGGCCCAACATGATGAAAACAATTCTCCCAACAAAAACACCTTTCGAGTTTATTTGTTGCCAGTAGCAGAGCCGAGGGTGTCCTTCACACCCTGGGTGGCCGAACCGACGGTGTCAGTGACAGATTGAGCTAGGCCCTTGGAGTGGCTTGAGGTAGTGTCAGAGCCAGAGCGCACGGTGTCGCCGACCTTCTGGGTAGCTGACTTCTGCGAACTATATGGAAATAAGTCGTCAGTGAATGCTAGAGAGTGGATTCCATGATCAGACTTACTCGGGCTGAACGGCGCCAGCAGCGCTGTCGTAAACACCTGAAGCGGTGTCTCCCACCCTCTGAGTGGCTGGCTTCTGGGACTCTGGGGTTACCTTATCGGTGGCCTGGTCGGCGAAAGACCTTCTTCCTAAACAGATATTAGAAACCAGCGAACTAGTGGTTTCAGAGGACTATGGAGTGTACTGACCCATATCAGACATGACGATTGATGATTGTTTGTTTTGAAAAGTTAAAGCTTAAAAGATTTGGGACGGTTCGAATGCTTGAGTGTGCTGATGATGGTGGTGGTGGAAATGTCTGGCGATTGGGGGGGTTCAGGACCCATCTTATAAACCTTTTTCGTTCCTACAGAATCTTCGTTTTTGGGAGTTTTGGTCTACTCGAGCACTGCACAGTATTGGTGTAAAGGCATCGATGTCAGTATGTCGTCACAGCACCACGAGGTGGTTGTCCTCGCCGTGATGCCAGAGTGATAGACAGGAAAACGGTTTGAAAAACAGGCAGAGTGGCGGAAGTGACATATTCGGTTGGTCCCAGCCGGTAGGAGCCACCCCGGCTGGGCAGCCCGGACGAAGCACGGGCGTGTTGCGGGTGCCCGCATTTTATCACATGTCTGGAAGCCTCCGGAGAGTTCCCAAGGGAGAAGAGGGAAATGGAAATGCTGTTTTCCCCCATCCCCTTGAAGATGCCCCAATGTTTGCTGTGTGACGTCAACTCTGTTAGCCTTTTAAGCATTAAAGTATGATACCCCACGACGATCGCCCACCTTATCCAGCGGCGGAGCCGCATTCAAAGAGCTCAAGATCTGACGTCACACATTGCCGCCAGCACGACCTCTTGGACGCGGGTACTGTACTTGTATCCTACTGTAACTGCCAAAGAGTTCCAGGTTTTTTTTTTCTTCTTGCCAGGGAGAAAGGTTCCAAATCTTGGTAACGAGGACTTAGGGCTTCGGGTTTCTAAGATCCCTCCAAAGAAAAGAAGAGGACGAGCAAAGTGGGCGCAAGCAAGGAAGAAGATGGCTTTTTTTTGTTTTTTGTATTTTTTTATTTTTTTTTCGTTGACACAAGATTACTCAAGCACTAACCGAGCGCCAAGTTAGTAAATTACCGTACCGACCACCGGTTCATAGCACAAATCGTACTATATTGTGCGCACAGCACAAGTACACAACGATACGGCGCAGTAACCGTACCGGTACCGCTAACGGTAATCATAATACCCACCGTATCATATCACACCCCGGATGCTTTTTGCGGGGAACGCCATATCTTATCCGACGGTTGGAATTAAACAAAGCGAAGCAAGTAGTTAAAAAAGTAAAAGTAAAAATAAAAGTTAATAAAAATCCAACGGTTAGTACCGGTAGGCTACAGTCCGAGTACGAGTATCATACCGGTAAGGGTAGGGCAGGGTTATGTACGCTATCAACTCACATCCCAGAAAGCAAAAGAACGAACCCCACCCACCTTACCCAAGAAATGGGTGCCAAATTACTTTTTTCAATACGGGAATGGGGGGGGGGGCAGTCAAATAATGAATGAAAACAATGTCGGTTCAATATCTACGAGACAGATGGAGCTGAGAAACGGTGGGACCTTTAACTTATTTATTTATTCGTTTTTTTTTTCTTTTCCAACAATGATACGCGGAGAGAGAGAGAGAGAGAGAGGCTGGATGGGAAAAAAAACAAAAGTGCAAAGTGGTTTTGTGCAAAGTGGGTTTTTAGCGCCTCCCGGGTTCCCGAACTCTATTTAGGTTTGGGCGTGGCGGTGGGGAAAGGAATCAAAAAGCCACACAGGGACCGTGCTCTCCCATTTGATCTGACCTTTTAAGTTCTATTAACCTTTCGATACGTAACCCCTCTTTCTTTTCTTTCCTGGTTTCGAGCCCATTTTTTTCCCCACATTTCTTTTTTTGTCTTTTTTTTGTTTTTGTTTTTGTTTTTTGTTTCTTTTTTGCAAGACGAGTTTGGGATTATTATAAATTTATTTATCACAACAAACAATATTATTATTATTATCATTACTTGTATCATACCGAGTTCCTGGGGAGGTTTCTCTTTATTTATTGCTACCTAACCCCGCCACACCATTTGTAGATGTTTTGGTGACGGAACGGGGATTATCCTTCTGGCCAAACTTACTTGTACTACCGTACCCTTTGACCTGTAATCGTTGCAAGGATTATCGTAGGAAAACATTAACTGGAACGGACAGGGGTATATATTTCGCCGGTTAACCTTAAATAACTGCGTAAACTTTTTCTTGTCATCTATCATACGAACTATGATAGCAACCATTCGTATTTGTTACTCGCGACCTCTTGCAGTAGGAACAAGCGGGGAGCAATTTGGTTTCCTTTACAGTTTATTTATTTATTCTGGCTTTTCTTGGTATGATATGATATGATAACTGGTTAGAACTCCTTAGTAAGTTAAAACTTCTATTACCCTAGTCTAGCTAGCTAGCTAGCCCCCCCCCCCCCACCAACCCCCCTTCAAAGGGAATTCAACAATCGCCACCACCACATTGCCCAGACATCATGGAGTTGTGTGATTTCCCAGCCACTTGGAAATCAACAACCCTCCAGGCAAACCACACACACACCACCCCCTCCCTCCCTCCCTCCCTCCTCTTCCCCAACTCTTTTTTGACAAACAACATCACATGTTATTATTTTATTTTATTATCCCATGGACCGATGAGACACGCAGATTCACCGCCTTCCTTATACAGTAGCTCTATGCTGTGGCTAAGCAACCTTCCACCAATAAAAGCTCGATATTTCACCATTGTTTTTCAGGCGAAGCCA
>Ga0307513_10003201_pt1 | contig 22342 bp, 27 predicted proteins | sample 15_EM_MG_FD_202174 | JGI IMG/M metagenome (GOLD analysis project Ga0307513, IMG submission 202174) | Populus trichocarpa ectomycorrhiza microbial communities from riparian zone in the Pacific Northwest, United States - 15_EM | ecosystem: Host-associated > Plants > Roots > Unclassified | place... | reverse complement strand
AAGCAATAGCCGTTCAGCACAGTTCATGATAACCCTAGACTCACGCGTAACGAGCGATAAGCTGACGCATGGCTTGCTTTTTTTGCAGGTCTTTTACTCCGACGCAAAAGATATTACCCGGTTGATAGAACAGATTACTATCGGCGCCGATTCAGGCAGTTTTAATCTCGTCCCAAAGTCTCCAAGCCGCGCAGGCGGCGGAAGCTTCTCCACTATGCACACCACAAGAACCGAGGATTTACCTGTAGAAGACCAACTTGACCGCTTAATACAGCGGGTAGGCGTTTCAGATTCTCCGCAACTACGTTAGGTTGTCTTGTTCGAACTTTGTCACGCATCTCAGTACAATATGTCAACTTCCCATTTTTAGACAATATACCCTTGCTATCTGAATAGGGTGTTTACATTCTCTTGTTGTGGTCCATGGGTCCGTGAATAAGATATACATCATGATCAGGCAGGCTACGGCATCCGTACAACACTACTCTATGCCTGGACTCGTGACTTACAGGTATCGTCAGAGCCCGTGTGCGTGCGCCCAGCGCCTGCAAATTAACGATAGAAGACTATAAACGAACAAGAGGCGTTCCTGTGGGAGTGGAAAATATATGGAGAGAACTGCCGGGGTCGTTGCCGAAGTTTGACGTTGATACAGCGCCAGAATGGTGTCGTCTCCCTCCCTAGTGAGCTATGAGAAGGCAAGATTTCAGTTAGTTTCCGGGTGGCAGTGCGGTGGCAGGCTCGGGACCTACCACAAAGTGCGGCGACTGGTCTCGCCAGCAGTAAACAGTCTTTATCGACTTGCTAATCAACGAAAACGACCACCCTTCGAATCTAGAAATAATCGTTTGCTCAGTCTCAACCTGGGGGCGCACGGATGGGAGAGATGAGAACTCACTGGGGACGCACGACGGTTTGGCATAATGCAAGAGCCGTGTTCTGGATCGGAGGATAGGTCACAGGCGAATAGAGCTCGACGGTGCTCGGCAAATTCGGGGTTGCCCATCGGACGCAGGCAATGGGTTCTCCGTTGGGTTGGTCGAGGACTTGGGTGGTGAGTTGTCGACCATACTGATGGGGGGTGATCGTTCGGAGTTGAATATAGAGCGATCGGCCGTCATTCGTTTTCCCCTGAGCGACGAAATCACGCTCCGAGAGCTCGTCAGAGATGAGGAACTGAGCAAGCGGCTGGTTGTCAGGAGCTAGAGACATGTGTAGAATGTTACACAGAAGAGATACTGGCTCTACCGTTGAGCTCAGTTAGGAGCTGTTATATTGTATGGGAGAGGGAATACGGGAACCAAATGCAACGTGGCTCCTAGCGGGTGGACGTACGGATAGGGTAAGTAGCAGAAATTACGGCAGGGTCATGCCTAAGGTGGACGCTCGGCGCCCAGTGCCCAATGTGGGATGCGTTGGACAGAGAGACAAGGGGATCACGGCCGGCTCCGAAACACACTGGTCGCGACCTGCAGGTGTTATTAAACTGCTTCTGAGGCGTTAGTGTTCTGAATTAAGAAGACCGAGGCACCGGACAGGGTTGTATTACGTGGTGGCTGTTGATCTCTCCCCGGACGCCACTACGTCAGATAGCGTAGCGGATACTGAAAACTAAGTATGCAATGCGTGGCTACCTCGCGAAGAGCGGGATGGCCACCAGCCAATAAACCGAACGGAAGCCGAACGTGAGGATGAATCAACTCTGAAGATCAACGTTGTGGAACAACTAGCGAAAGTAAGCACGACAATGGCGAGACAAGTGGAAAGGGTAAGAGGTGGTATCGCAATGACGCTCTGGCACTGCAAGGCACGGGGATCAGCAATACGCCGGGAGGAAGTGATATGGATCAATAGACACACGATGATATGGACCGCTAGAGGGACAGCGAGACCTACAGAGATGAATGTCCATGCTTGCTTCAGTGCTACATTTCTATTTTGTGACCTTCCAGAGTGGTCGAGCCTTCCGTCGAGTCTTCCTAGTGACGTGGACGTTGCTCCTGCCCTCCCCAACTGCTAGCACGACCGTCTCTTCCACATCTCGTCCTACGAGTTCCTTGCGACGTGCAATCGCGGCTTTGGCAAATCGGAACCGATCGTGGTCACCAGAGCCTATGACGAACGAGAAAACGCCACTAACGTCAGCGACTTGACCTATAGATGCATCGCAATGCAATGGGTGAGGTAGCCAATCCGTGTGGACGATGCACACCGCGGGGAAGGGGGGCGATGAAGTCCACACCAGTGACAAGTGACAGGGGGAGAGTGGCTCACCAATGATGAATTTTGGAGATTCAATTGCTGATTTGAAAGCTAGAAATAGTGAGTTGTCAGCTCTATCTCAAATGTACACCTCAAGGGGGTCACCAGACGCACTCTCAAATGATGCTGTGGCGAAAATCTCAAGCAAAGCTTCTGTTGGTTCTTCCCCACCCTCATCAGCCGCGGCTTGGAGCTGTGCAGGCAATGTCGAAGTCAAAAAATCAAAGACATCATTCCGCAGAATCTGAGCATAGGGTCCATAGACGGTTGACATAGGGATTTCTTGTGCCGGTGGAGGTGTGGCTGAAATTGGGGTTGAGACCGCCGAGCTTGAAGGTGTGCTTGGTACAGCTGGACCCTGCAGGGCATCAATCCAACTCAACCAATCTGAGATAGTTTCGACGTTGATTGACTCCCGACAAACTGCTAGTGCATGCGCGCATAGGTCATCCATACCGCCCAGGAGACACGCGGCGGCCAGCGTGGCACGCGCGTTGGCATATGTAAGCTGTGCGAGAGCATCATACGAGTACAACCAGCCCAGAGCAATGGAGATTGCCTAAAGAGAGGGTCAGGCTCAAGGGCAAAGGAAGTGGTGGTTCTCCTCGTTGCACACCTCCAAAGTTACCCCAGGATACTGCTCAAGCGGAATATAGACAACGCTTTGATATGGTGAGGTCGACATAAGATGAACGAGATACGGCGAACGAGACAAGATGATCCCATGGAGCTTGAATACCGCATTGCCGACGCGCTAGTTAACCGTAAATTGAGCAGGAAACTAAAGTAACATCGAATGACTATGTGCGTACCACAGCCTGATCCGAATAGTTCTAAAATATGTGGCACTTGGTTACACAGAAATCATAAGAAATTCTAGGCTAACACTTACCCCACGTTGAAAGCCCGATTCGTATAAGTGGGAGACCAGACGGCTACCATGAGATAACGCAGCCTGTGCATGATGGCTATAAGATACAGTGGTACCGTCAACTCGCTGATCTTTACAACTGCAACTAATCGAAAGGAGATTTTTTGGGACAAGTTACGTACTCTGGCTCTGGAACGGTAGTCAGCTGCTCATTGCTATACCCATTTGCAGCGTTTTGGCCTTTGGACGATCCAGCGACAGACGAGTCATCCTGATAGCCGTGCCCATTGGTGTGCGCGTAGGTAGACATCTCGGAGCGGCGCGTTCTCGGCGCTTGACGCGCTGGCGGGCTCCTTATTAGTGTGAAGAATTATAAATGGTCCGAGGCTTGCAAGCCGTCCTCGATGCCCCAGATTTCAGGAATTTGGAACAGGACGGGAGAGATCCAAGACGCGGCTTCCTTTCTTGCTTCTTCAGCCACCGAGAGAATTTTTATTAAATTCCGGACCATGGATTAGTATGGATAGCTGGAGGTATGTACGGTAGCTCATCAAGGGGCTTGCTATGCTCCGGCTGTCTTCGACGGATCATGCTGGAATGACGGGCGTGGTGAAAGGTCGGAATGCTGTGCAGGGAACGGGATAGAGAAGAATATTCACCAGTCGACGACTCCACGTTCCGATACTTCCATCTATATTCAGTCGACGATTCGGAAATGTACAGCATAAAACATCACTTGACAGGCAGTCAGGGGCTTGAGCCCTCTGGAGCTGGATCAACTTTAAAGAAGGACCTCAACTGTGCTTCTGACATGACGTGTCCGTATTTTGGGAGTGATTGCGAATCTGGAACAATGCTCGTTTCGTCGACGAGCTCCATGTCAACGTAATGGGAGAACAAGTTGTTTGGTGTCCCAGCAAGGCCACCTTGGATGAGAGAGTAAGATGGAGGAGGCGCTAGCCACCGTATCTCGCCTTCACCCTCTGGGTCCTCCCCTTGAGCCCTCCGCTGCCCGGCGGAGACGTTGGGAGTACCATTCAGCCATCCAGTAAACGATAGGAAGATTAGACTTACTAGTATCATATGCGAACGATCGGACGCAAAGTAATCAAGAAAGTCGCGACCACGGATCAAACGAAATTGACTGGTTGCGGGGGGTGTCCATGCAACAAAAAGCGGTTGGAATCCAACGTACGGATAGTTCCTTCGCTCCCCTCTCACCTCTTCCAATGATCCGGGTATTGTATGCCATCGGGGTGAAAGGTGCTATTAAGGTACTCTGTATGCAGAATGAGGTCATTCTCAGACCAATGGACCTGAATATCTACCTTGAAGGCTGCACGGCTTTTGCAGCCGGGAATCAAAATCATATACCCAAGTTTGGTTCTGATTTTGGTTCTGATGGAAGGCTCCAGAACCATTAGAAATCAACAATATTACGTGGTAATCCCAAACAATCGGGAATCTCCTCGACTCATTATGCTCCGGGGCAGTTCTGGACTCAAATAGGACTACCTAGCGTGACCAAACGTACACGCGGAGGACAGTTGATAAGAGACTACCAGGGATGCCCATGTAGGACTTACAGTCTTGTTAGGATTGGATACGAAGACGACATGGATTTGCACGTGCGTCATTGCCATGTAACGCGCGACGAGCAGATAGACGTTTTCCTCGCAGTAAGACGCCGTATAGGGAGCATCCTCCGGCCAAGGGATAGGTAACCCGTAACGATCGTCTTCCGTCATTTGGCACTCTCGACGGTGAAGGGGTCAAATGCTTTATAAAGCAACGTATGCCTCTTTTTGTTTACCAAAATGCACGGGAAGAGCGACAGAGCGAGAACCAAACAAACACGAAAAGGACAAGTACGAGGGTGCGATGGAGAAATAGAGGGAAGGGGCAATTTGGAAAATCTCGGATCTGGGAATCTAACCCCTATCCTATCTTGTTCCGGCAAAAGGTCAGCATGGTCATGGGTCTTGAGGCCTAGTCCTCGATTCTAGTAGAAAAGTCCCGTCAGGTGCGTGACATCATTTCATACGCATAGGGCAAGCCTCACCATATAAAGCGATAGCGACTCGCCCTGCTGCATTACCCCGTCCCATACGACGAAGGTAAGCAGACTTGCCTTACTCATTACGCACACTCTCTTCGAGCTCCTTGGTTCCCCATGCATTTGCCCGGCGCTTCGAGAGCGGCAGGTTGTCGAGATCAGGCGTGAGGCTGTCTTTGCGGAACGACTCGAAGATGGCCTGTGGTGTATTGCCGCTGCCGCTGTTAGAGCTTGTCGTAGATGCCCCACTGCTGATACTGAACCCCCGCGTTGTCTGGGGAAAATAACGCGGCTGAGGCGACTGTATTGGCCGTGGGGTCGCCTGAGACTGAGACTGGCCGGGTGACTGCGAGGATGCCGGAGAGGATGCCGGAGACTGGGATAGGTTTGAGCGTGTCGCCGGGCTTGTGGACGCGGCGACGACATGCCCAGGATACACATTGACAGGGATGCCAGTGGCGTACCCTGCTCCTGCTCCTGACAGGGACGAACCGCTTGCACGGGCGAAGGGGTGCTCGGCGAAAGGGTCAAACGACTCGAGTTCAGATCTGGGCTTAGACATTTGGCGGAAAGCGGAAAGAAATGCGAGAGCGGCTTGGTTGGATTTTTGCGCGTGAGCTTGAAATGAGGTACACGCGAGTGGGGGCGATGGCGGGATGAAGATGAGGCGCAAGTGTGGGGTTGCGCGTTTATGTAGGCTGAGGTATGATGATCCGGGAGGTGACGGGGCGTGTGGGGAGGGAGATGCGAGGACAGAGTCGATGCTTCTGTGTCAGTCCTCTCGCGGTTTCAACGCTGGTGAGCCGTCCTACTTTGACCTGTCGTGCAGTCGTGTAGTCGTGCCGTGCAGTCGTTGCATCCAGGCGGCTGCAGGCATCTGCACGGGCGGGTAGTGACATGTGGTCCCATGCCGGCGCTGCGCTGCGCCGACATGAGCCGATTTCCACGATAAATCATGTGCAGAAACAAATTCGAGATTATTTTTTTTTCGAACGCACGGTTAATCGGGCAAGATGGCGGACATATCAGGATCGACAACAAGCAAAACCGTGTCTCGGCGAGAGCGGTTGAGTGAACGGAGAGGTCTTGTCCGCAAAAAGGACCGGAAATGAATCGAGTTGTGGATGACGGTCAGAGCGAGCCATCTCGGGTCACCCGATTGAGAAGCACATCCGGAGGGATACGGAATGGGTTCCTCAGTCACCAGTCCAACCACGGTCTAATCGCAGCTCGTCGCCGCCACCCATTCTCACTCGGACGCACTCAAACGCACTCAGACGGACGGTCTAGGCGTGGAACGGACCTGCTGGTTGACAGTCTCAATGCTCATCATGCGCCCAGCGCGTGCGCCAACGCCCGTGACCAGTTGCGGCCATGAAGACTGGCTGATTTAGGTGATGGCAGACGGCCGAACAGGTCCGACCCGTGCCGCAACGCCTTAACGCCTTCACGCGCGCCCCAAACATGTTGCCAAACACACTCCTCGTCGTCAATCGGGCCCTGGCCAGGGGCGGACGGTTGGGGGGAAGGGAAGGGAAGGAGGGAGGGCCAACAGAGGATGCAAGGGCAGAGGCAGAGGCCTTCTTATAGTGTTACACCCGCAGTCTGAGGTCATGCCCGACGTCACCTCTCGTCGAACACCCTTCGGCCAACGAGCACACAATCGTGGTGTCCTGTCGCACCTTGCCGCACCCCAAACGACCCTCTAGGCATCCCGTAGGCATCCCGTAGGCATCCCGTACACCGTCCCATTGGTCCCCGTGCTTGGCCCCTGAAATTCCGTGTCCCCTGCCCCCTCAAGACGCTTCCCCATCACCCCGAACACTCCCTATCGAATATTGCACGCAGCCAGTGCCCGTCCTTCGCTTCAGTCCCCACCCCCTTACACAAGGCAGAACCGTTTCCCATCGATGCAGCAATTGCATCAGGGTGTCCCCAAAGTGTTTCTACTGAATGCGAGGTATGGGACTATGCCCCCCTCGCATAGAGGCACAAGTGAGTTCGCCAACAAAAGCACTGGAGACTCTTCTGTCGGAACGAACGGCGAGAATGATGACGAGGAACGAAATCTCGGGTGCACAGTCGCTGCATCAAGGCATTCGAGGATCCAGACAGCATAGACTTTGAGTTAGAAACGATTTGTTAGAGGAGTAGCAAACTGAATACCACACCGACCTCAATGCAATCAATGTCGCTCTCCCATTAGACTGTCGGGCACTATGCAGACACTCAGTAAGGAATGTAAACAACCTAGGGTCACATTGAAATCGAACGAGCTGACTAGAAAGCGCAGTTCTCATCCATCCGCTCCAAACGCACTGTAGTACCCGACCATCCCCTCATCCTCAACATTAAACTCAGTCCACATCTCCATCGCCGATTGCCCATCTAAACCCTTGGCCAAATTGCTTTCCTCCACTTCTTCCTCTTGCAACGCCCTCACTCGCTCAAGCACCTCTTGTGCCTTGCTCCTTTTGGGTTTCTTCCCTCTGACCCTTCCTTTCTTCTTCAACTCGCCTACATCAGCAGTAGGCTCCACCGTCGGCGGCGGCGGTGGTAAATCCCACTCAGGATGCATTACCCCCAACTCCCTTGCAAACTCCTCATCATTGAACATCTCCTCCCACTCCCCGGGGTCAAACAGCTCCTCGTCGGGAATGAGTGTCTCGCTGCCTCTCTCCAGCAAGAGCTCGCCGAGTCTGCCCAGCGGCACATTCGAACTCTCGCCCGCGAGAAGCTGTTTGCCCAATCGCCCAAGGTACGATTCCACATCGAGTGGATAGTTACGAGTGGGTAGGTTGGGTGCGTTGGCGCCGTATGAAGGATGGAGGATGAGCCGTGCCATGTGCTCGGCGAGACGGTGGTGCTTCTTCCTCGGCACGAAAAGTCGCGACGATCCGACAACTTGATCAAAGTACCGCGGTTGGTCGGCCATTTCCGTATCCCTCGGTTGCCCAGCTTCCGTAGGCCGATGGACCAACCCACGCTCCTCGATCAGCTCGTCCTGAAAATCTAAGACATCTCTCACGCCACGGACCACGGCATCCCTCCTATTCATGCCCCACTTGCTCTCAGTCGAGATCCAGGGTTTTAACCATGGCAGGTCTTCCATCCAATCCTCAAAGATCGCGAGCATCGCGGTGTGTCGCTCCACCACAGCCCAGTTGGTCTGCTCCAGGTCCGCGGAGAGCACAGCGGCGAGTTCGCGTATGACTGTCATGTGGAAAGCTGCCTGTAGGGTGATTTCGAATGCGAGGATTATGCATGCGCTTGCGGTTGGTCCAGGGCCAATGTCTGAGAAGGCGGTGAGGCGGGAGAGGAAGGTGCCTACTTCTTTTGCTGTCGTTGAGATCGAGTCGAAGCTGAGGGCGGTTTTTTTGGAGAGGAGAGAGAAGATGAGAGCACCTGCGGAAGATGGGTGGTCGAAGAGTACCTGGACGTGTGCGAGGAGCATGGGTAGGATGAAGGATGGACTTGAGAGGGTTAACTCGATGCCGAGGACTTTTGCGATCGCTTTGAGCGTTAGGAGAGTCTTGCGGAGGGATATGTCGAGAATTCGCTAGGGAACTTGTCAGACGTTCCGCACATGGGGATAGAGAAGGACAATGGCGCACCGAGATTGCCCAGAACACTTCTGGGTGCCCGGTTTCGAACATGGCAAGCCCAACGCAGACGCCGGCGACCTGCTTCGAGGTGTCACTCCAACGGAATTTACGGGAACGCATGGTATGCTCAAACAGTGTGTATGCTCTCTCCTTGTTGTGCAGTCCGACCTGGCCCGCAATATAATCAATCTCCGGCCTTGCGCGGTTCTGCCAAATGGTCTGTGAGTGGCTCCATTCGCATCAACGGACGATGAGAACGTACCAGGTGAATCTCGAGGCGTGTGTCTGCAATCATTTGACCGGGTAATCTATGCCCTTTGGTAGTCCTTATAAAGTTTGAAGACCCATAAATGTTGCCTCCTCGGGGCGCAATGGTTGTTGGGTCAAGTTGAATTTCTTCCTCGTAATACCCGCACAGTGGGCAGACCAGACCACCCTCCTCTGCGATCAGCTCGCCTTCATTGCACGCTCCGCAGAGGGTCATGGCAGAAGTCTCAGAAATTGTGTAGCGGATCGAGCCAGGACAAGGTACAACGAACACTGTTTAGAACCCTGGGGTGGTTTGAGAAGAATTGGCTGCTGAGAGCGTCAAGGTAGGAAGCCAAGATTACAGATTCAAAATTGGAATCTCCGGCTTGGACCGCGCCACTTCCAATCCAAAATGACTACCGCGGCACAGACAACCGGTAACCCTAATTTGTATGCTGCTCCTCGCTCTGTAGCAACCACTGCTGACTCTGTCCCAACCCCAGAAAGAGGGAGATTCGCATCACAGGTGGGCCATTTCTGATCCTCTTTTATATGTAGTCACTCGCTGACCATATGGCGCAGTCATGGCAGCATATGGGCTCTACAAGCGAGAGTTTATCAAGCTCCCTGACCCGTTCTGCGTGATCACAGTGGATGCGGAGCAGACACATACCACCTCGGTCATCAAGAAGACGCTGAATCCTTACTGGAAAGAAACATTTGAAGTGTATGCACCCATCGGTATTAGATTTTGGAGGACTGGCAATTGACGGAGTGCAGGACAGTCAAGGATTCATCGGTCGTCGCCGTACAGGTCTTTGACCAGCGAAAATTTAAGCGAAAGGATCAGGGCTTTCTTGGCGTCGTAAATATCAAAGTGTCCGACGTGCTCGACCTCGTTCTCGGTGGCCATGGTGTGGCGTTTATTGTGCCGTCGCTTCGGAGACGGCCCGCTGACCTGAACCTCCCACAGAAAAGCTCACAATTGAACTGAAGAAGTCCAACGACAATATGCCCGTAACTGGAACAATTATTGTTCATTTATCTACCAACACATCGACTCCACTCAGCAATCCTGGCCCGTCGCAACTAGCAGTATCGGGCTCGTTAAGTGCGCTGCCAGCAAGTTCATCAGCAGTGTCTTTAGTACCACCAGGCACCGCCAGCTCATCGAATACGCCTGCTGCATCAACTTCCGGCGCTGCTGCTTCCAACGCCGATCCAAGTTCGAACGCAGAAGCTCCAACGCCGTATGCGAACGGAGATACGCATCGAAATGATACAAGTGCGACACCAGCAGCAACAACGGCCAATGGGCGAAGCCCTTCGACTGATCGGAACTTCAGTGCGACAGAGGATCAATACGGCCCATTGCCTCTAGGATGGGAGCGGCGAACTGACCACTTAGGAAGGACATATTATGTATGTATTGGCCATCACCCGGAATTTTCGTCTCGTCGGCTGAACACCCTATCCACGTAGGTCGATCATAATAGGTATCAAGACGTTCTCCTATCGGCCACATAAGCGCTAACTTCCCGATAGCCGGACAACGACATGGACACGACCCTCAAGCAACCAATCTGCAAACGCAGCGGAGCAACGTGCCGAAGCGGACGCGAGCCGCCAAAGGCACAACCGCCGTATCCTTGCTGACGACCTGTTAAATGCAAGCCCTGGTGCCGATCCGTCAGCAACAAGTGCGAGTGCCATCCTCCCTAGCAACAACCAAACAACGAGTGGGTCTGGGCCGCTCCCGCCGGGCTGGGAGGAGCGCTTCAATCCTGAGGGACGGGCATATTATGTCTCGCACCTTAGTCGGACGACAACTTGGGTTGACCCGAGACGGCAGCAGATTATTCGGGTACTTGGACCGAATGGGAATAACTTGACGGTGCAGCCTCAGCCGGTTTCGCAGCTTGGTCCATTACCTAGTGGTTGGGAAATGCGCTTAACAAGCACTGCGAGAGTATACTTCGTCGATCATAGTACGTCCACCATTTTTTCATATTGTCTATTAATACTGGGGATGTTGATTCCTGCTACTACAGACACGAAGACGACGACTTGGGACGACCCTCGACTGCCATCTTCTCTTGACCAAAATGTCCCTCAATATAAACGCGACTTCCGGCGCAAACTTATTTACTTCCGCTCTCAACCCGCTTTACGCACCCAGCCCGGCAATTGCCAGATCAAAGTACGGAGGAACTATATATTTGAGGATAGCTATGCGGAGATTATGAAGCAGACGCCGAATGACCTCAAGAAGCGATTGATGATCAAATTCGACGGAGAAGATGGGCTGGATTATGGTGGTCTTTCTAGGTATTTGTTTTAGCCCTCTGTCCTGTCACACATCAGAGAGCTCATATAACATGAATCGTGTGCAGAGAATTCTTCTTCCTCCTCTCGCACGAAATGTTCAACCCTTTCTACTGTCTGTTCGAATACTCCGCGCACGATAACTACACCCTCCAAATCAATCCTGCATCTGGAGTCAACCCAGAACATCTCAACTATTTCAAGTTTATCGGGCGTTGTGTTGGCCTTGGTATCTTCCACCGCAGGTTCTTGGATGCGTACTTCGTGGTCAGCTTGTACAAGATGATCCTGCACAGGAAGGTCACCCTGTCAGATTTGGAGAGCGTGGATGCGGATTTGCATCGTGGCATGACTTGGATGCTGTGAGTGTCACTCTGTCTCAGAGGCTTGAAACGATGGACTGGCTTACTTCTCGGATTATAGAGATAACGATATTACGGACGTTATAGACGAGACATTCACAACTGTTGAAGACCGGTTTGGAGAACTTGTGACGATCGAGTTGAAGGAGGGTGGAGAGGATATACCAGTAACAGAGGAGAATAAGAAAGAATATGTCGAGTGGGTTCTTCTCACTATTAATCTTTGCATATGGCTGATATACCACTGCTTTGTAGTGCGGTTATCGAGTATCGTGTACACAATCGCGTCAAAGAGCAGTTCGATGCATTCATGGCCGGATTTTCGGAGCTGATTCCGCAGGATTTGATCAATGTCTTCGACGAGCGGGAGCTTGAGGTGAGCCAGCTCAACCGCAATTACAATCTGTCCGACCTGAAACCCTTCTGTTCAGTTGCTTATCGGTGGCATGTCCGAAAGTATGCATGCATTTCTCCTTAAGGCGCCATAGTTCTTAACTTCTCTCCAGTTGACGTCGATGACTGGACCAAGCATACCGACTACCGCGGATACGACATCAACGATCAAGTAATCAAGTGGTTCTGGGAGTGCATTCGCAGCTGGCCCCCTGAACGCAAATCCCGCTTGTTGCAGTTCGCCACGGGCACATCACGGATACCCGTCAATGGATTCAAGGACCTCCAGGGGTCCGACGGACCGAGGCGGTTTACAATAGAAAAGTCCGGCGATCCATCGCAGTTGCCAAAGAGTCACACTTGTTTCAATCGGGTCAGTCCTGTCGAGCCAGAAGGCCTAGCTAGGTATTGACGGGCGCCTGCATACAGATCGATCTCCCACCATACAGGGATTATGCGAGTTTGGAGCAGAAACTTACTCTGGCCGTAGAGGAAACCGTAGGGTTTGGGTACGTACTACATAGCAATATTTGCAATCTGCTGTTAAATCTCATTACCATAACCACAGGCAAGAGTGATCATCCTCCATTGTCACCCTACTTGTGTTTTCCATTCCTGTCGTTTCTCTGTAGTACTTAAATCACGCCAGTACCGTGGCCGTTATCTGTGCTACTTCTCCGTCTCGATCTCACTTACGTCGCTATATATATAGCTCATGGTTGTACGATTCAAGTATACTACATTGACACGCGGGACATTGGCAGGACAGACTCAGCAGGCTCGACGGTAAGGATTGATTAGGCACGCGTAGCATTTAAAGCTCAGCAAGGACGATCTTGCACCAGGGGTTATTTTCGATCCTTGGTTTGAATTCCTCATAGCAGGCTCGCAGTTTAGCGATTTGGTCTTCGACATCGGTGTCATCATTACCGTCTGCATCCCGCATGGGCACATCTTCACCCAGGGATTTGGAATAAGCAAGCAGGAATTCCTCAACGGCTTTGCTGCCAGCATCCATATCCTCGGTTGTGTAAAGCATCGAGGCTTCGTTGTCTAGGTCAAGGGCGTGAGCATGCTCGTGCGAAGGGACAGACGAAATGTGTTACCGCCGAAGTCTTCAAGTTCATCCGCCTTTCTTTTGGCATGCTGAGGTACATTTATTAGACGCGGAGCGTGAGAGGATCAGGCCACTCGCCTTGACTACACTCTCTGGGAAGTTGCATAATTGAGCAACGTGAATACCAAAACTTTGATCACAGACTCCTGGTTCAACCTTGTAGAGCAAGGTGATATCTCGATCTTTGGTCGTAGAGCCCTCAGAGACGTGGGCTACCACGTGGAGGTTCTTCACATGGGAAACTTGCTGCGAGAGAGTCGTAAGTTCGTGGAAGTGGGTTGCGAACAGGCAGAATGCGTGTATCTCAGTTGCAAGATGCCTGTGATGAGAATAAAGATCATAATCCATGTTCCAATCGTTGGACATACTCGGAAATTGCCCATGCTATGCCAAAACCGTCCGCCGTAGAAGTGCCTCGTCCAAGTTCGTCAATAATGACAAGGGAATCGCAGGTGGCCGTCTATAAACTGCATTAGGAAAAGGCAATATAGTGTCAAACTTGTATTCACTTTGAGGATCGTTGCGGTCTCGAGCATCTCTGCCATGAAGGTTGACACGCCCTTCAACTGACTATCACCAGCGCCGACGCGAGCGAGGATGGAATCAAAGATAGGAAGCTGTGCCTTCGTACAAGGCACGAAGCATCCAACTTGTGCCATGAGGGCGATAACTCCAATTTGCCGAATGTATGTGCTCTTGCCTCCCATATTTGGACTGCCCCATGGATGTCAGTAAACTGAGTATGTTGGCGTGTAATGCCTACCCAGTAATGATCTGGAACTCGCCCTTATCTGTTTTTAAGTCAGGAACAAGCCACAGCCCGGTATGCAGACACACCTCGAATCATCTCAACATCATTGGGGATAAAACTGATTTCATCTTGAACCTCAAGGCATGGATGACGAGCCTCTTCAAGACGCAGGTCTCCTTTACCTGGAGAGGGTTAAGAGCGATCTCGATAACCATCATCAGGGGGCTGTACCTCGTTCCAGAACTTCCGGCTTGACATAAGATGAAGGTGCATTCGCGGAGACGTGTGCGAAACTGACAATGACGTCAAGATGAGCAACGAGGTCATCCATAGCCTCCATAACCGGGATGTACGAGGCTTGGGGGATATCACTCAGGCTCATTCGTAGGGGTGGGAAAAGAAGATGCTCACAGGCAATACCAACGACCTCTCGCACGAGCTCTGATTGCACTCTCTCATATTGTTCCCTGGCTTGAGCATGATCGACACTGAGCTCCTTCAACTTTTTCGTAGTGAAGAACACTCCGCTCTTTTGAGTGGAAAGTTCTGTATAGGCTTTCTTGCCTTGAATACGTTTCGAATCCTAGACATCAGCATGTCTTAGCATGATACCTCTCATGAGGGATATCAACCCACAAGCTTGGAGACCCGGAAACAGTACCCGTAGGTGGCGTTGTTTTCTAGGTGTAACTTCTTGTCCAGGTCCAGGTCCAAGTCTTGGCCTACAGATCGATGTTCTTTATCCATCCCGTTCAAGAACTCGGAGATTCTTCCGGCGAGGACTTGGAGTTCATCGTTAAACTCAGGTTTAATCATATAGTTATGGCTCTTCAGCTCCTCCAGATCAATGGTAGTCTCTACCATTTCTGTGAATTTACAGAACTGGTCTTCGACTTTCTGGAGGATAATGAGAACATGAACAGGACGGATGTCAGGGCGAACCTTTAGTTCTGTGAGATATTGCTCCTCGACAAGCCTGGTGTGTTCAAGGGTTTCAGTGTCAATGCCTTCGAGAGAAGTGATGAATTCTGGGAGCTATTCCCATGTCAGAACCTTGAATGGAAGTCTCAGTTAAAACGCACGCGAATAGCTGCTTGATAGATCCGGATAACGTCCTCAAGCGTGGCAAATTTCTTGTGGAAGCGCTTGCTGATCCTATGCATGTCTGGCATATATCGGAGGAATTCGTCCTAAAGTTTGGTGGGTGAGGGAGACAAATAGTAGGCAGTGGTGGACATACCTGGACGCTTCTCCTTGCATTTGCGTCCTTGACAAAAACCTCGACCAAGTTCTGTCGTTTTTCTGAGAAAGAATTAGTGGATGTCCATAACCTCCAATGAGAGTACGAACTGATCTCATGCACGTTGACGAGTGGTTGCTTCAACCACTGTCCGATCAAACGGCTTCCTTGTGCGGTCTTGCATTTGTTGAGCAATCCGAGCAGGTTCATATTTTTGTTACTGCCAGTCTCCCGGGCATTCGGCAGCAGACTGAGAGCTTGAACGGCTGAAGCATCGAGACGCATGTATTGACCCATCGTGTACTGCTTGAGATTGAAGTGACCGAAATTGTTCTCATCTCTTGTGAGGTCCAGATAATTTATGAGTGCGGACATTGAGCTCATGGCGATTTTCAGATCGGTGAGAGCTGCGTTGAGGCATGAGAATGGACTCAAACAGGCCTGAAGGTACCTCACCATTTACTTGGGGAGCTGCATCCTCGGAAATCAGGCGTTCAACATCCTGGACGATGTCTTTTCTCGAGAACTCCGCTTGGGAAGGATGAATAGGCAGCCACTTCAGAGTGTGAAGCAAAGCTTGACCTACAAGCTTTTCGCTCGGTGATCACAACGTTGCATCTCTCCAAGACTTGATACAACTTGACCAGCTCGTAGTCACCACTCTTAGGGTTCCCTTGTACAAGGCATTCCTTGACCCCTAGTTGGATAACGAGAGACTGAAAAGTGTCCTCATATCAAGCAACTGCGAAGAAACACAGAAACTGTAACACATACCTCAACATTAGAAAACATATCGTTCTCCGCAAACTGAGAAACCTGAATCTCTTGCACCGAAGCATCGGCAAAGGCAGCGCCAACGGTTCGAATGCCATCTTCCTTTGCCGTCTTCAAAGCACAGACAATAGGGGCTACCATTAAGTCGACGTTACCAAAGATGAGTTCTTCGACTTCCTGAAGGTTCCCAGGAGATGCCTATGCACGTGGCCATGATAATGTGTTGAACTTGGGTTGAAAGGCAGCGAACCTGTTTATCCAACGAGTACTTGCTCGCGTTCTTCTTCCCACCTTCTCCCTTCCAAATTTCAATCCTTCGCTGGCTTGTCGTAAGCGCTTCGCGAAGGAATGTCTTCGCCACCGTCATTGAGAGCGTGACTGACGCGAGCGGATTGCTCTTCGTGCCAAGATATTTGATGACAGTGCTCGTCTTGTAGACATTTTGCGCCACGTATTGTGCGTCGGCGCCGTGTACGCTGAAAAATTCCTAGCAATCTGTCAGCGAGTGGAACGCGCAAAGGCGGAGGCCAAATTTACCCCGCGGTCAAAGAGCCTAATGGTGTCCTCTCGTTTCTGTCACGGGTACCACTTAGCGGAGAACGTAAAGACTGAAAGCCCTCCGACCTACCTCCGGCAATCTCGAAAAGAATTGGCAAAATCCGGCTTCAGAGGTACTGTCTAGAAAGAAATGGGCAACTGCTGAGTGTTGGGAAATTGTACTGACCTAAATCTATCGACGCGGGCTCTTTGTCGTACATCTTCGAAAAAGACAAAAAATCGGGTGGCAAGACACGCTTCGAACTCCGACTTCAGTTCGACCACACCTAGGAATAACAGGACGCAATACATATAGGGCACCGTAATATTACACATCTTTGCGTGTCATTAGTCCATCTTCGGGGCTGCAACCGCAAGCATGTCCATCAAGGCCTCAAGCTTTGGGTTCCCTCCCAGTCGTTTAATCTCCTCTCTGGATTGCCGCTCTAGAGTATCAAGAACTCTCCAGGTGTACTGGAACGACTTGGTTCGATCGCGCATGTAGTCGACGACATACCGCTTTGTCGTGGGAGTGGAAGGTCGCTTCTGTAGGACATCTAGATGCAGAAACGTCAGTCGCAATGGCGAGGAAAGTGGAAGCTATGGCTCACTCAGGACTTGTCTGTTGCTCGTGTTCGCTCTCACTGCGTGAACAATCGGGAAGGAGAACTTTCCTTCGGAGAGGTCTTCCGCGAAACCTTTGTTGACAGTGTACTGCACCAACGTCAGTTTCAGGCCCCTCTGGGGCAGAGAAGACTCACCTGATCAGATTGCAGGTTCATATAGTCATCTCGTATTTGGAAGTAGATTCCAATAAGGTTCACGAGGGGGACATAGTCCCTGCCATCCGTATGAGCTAATGACGATACGGGGAACTACAGAACTCACACATTACTATTGCTCTTCACCATCATCAGTTTAACCGCAAGTCTAAGCAATCCACCAGTCTCTGCACGACAGCGTGAGGAGACGGTACAATTAGCACGCGTATACTCAACTGTTATTCACCATATCTATGTACTCCTCTTCTGTTGGGCAGGTGAGGCTATCACGCCAGAACAGATCGAGCCCTTGGCCGCGGTGAAGATTCAAGAATTCGTCTGAGCAAATTTTGTTCAGTCGAGAATCGCTTCTCATGGCTGTGTGGTTACCATTTACTATGTCCTCTAGTCGCTGGTCCGCGTTTCCAGGGTCGCGAAGGGCGAATAGCTCCTTGTAAGCGAGAAAGTAAACGTAATTTGCAGTATTTATAGTCTGAGGGACGCCATAGATCTTATGTGCGACTGCAAGGTGCAATTAACACTGACATAACGTATACTCATGCCGTGACTGACCTGGTATGCCACGTCGAAGCTGAGAGTCGTCCTCCACGTCGTCCATACTGGAAAGAGTGGGCGGTCAGCAGGGAATATAGCCGACTATAAGTGCATAACAGTGCTCACAGCAAACTGGCACTGTGCAGCATGCTAACAATTCGCGTGATCACGACGAGCTGCTCCTGCGGGACCTGAAGCCAGTCATTGAAGGCAGCGACCATATGTCCTCTGAACTCCTTTCCTGGCTGAGAGGTCATATAAGTGTACGGCTCGAGGATTACCTATGTAAATCGTCAGTCCCTGGACAACGTTAGCCCGGCGCAAGATGAAAACGCGCACCGATTCGTATCTATCGGACCACTCGGAAGCACCTGAATACCTCTGGATAAAATTGTCGTACTTCTCCATTTTTCCGACAATTATCTTGACAATGCCGTGTGTAACGGAAGCGATCAGATGGGCTCAGGCTGCCAAACAGCTCAGCCCACGAGACTTACTTGGACTTTGCCACGACCTCGCCTGGACCATATGAACAGACCTGTTGCCACATCAGCGCGTCTGCTGCGTACACGTATACCGGCACGCTTAGGCGGTTGCCGGTTCATGAGCTTTAGACCGCTTGAACCGCGATCGGCGCTACCGAGTGAGTCATTCGCGACCTCTCGCATGTAGCCATGCTTCATCTGTGCTTCATATAGGGCGAACAAAAGTCACCTTGTCCAAGCTAGCCTCGCTGAAAGCGAATAAGACGCCAATTACCGTCCTCACTGCTTACGATCTTTTCACCGCGCAGCAGTGTGAACGCGGAGACATCGACATATGCCTCGTTGGAGACTCTTTAGCTCAAGTAGCCTTGGGACACACTTCTACCACCTCCCTCACTCTTGACGAAATGCTCCACCACTGCCGAGCGGTCACAAAAGGCTGCAAGGCACCGCACCTGGTAGCCGACATGCCATTTGGAACGTACCACGTGTCCATAGAGGACGCGATACGGAATGCTATACGCCTCGTCCAAGAGGGAGGAGTGGAGAGCGTCAAGCTTGAAGGTGGCATGGACGTGGTACCCATCGTACGGGCGTTGACGAGAGTGGGGATCCCAGTAATGGCACACATCGGCTTATTACCCCAACGAGCGACGTTGCTCTCCGGATATCGCGTACAAGGGAAGGATGCTAAGACTGGAGTCGATTTGCTAGAGTCGGCACGTGCTCTGCAGGAGGCTGGCGCGTATGCTATGGTATTGGAGGCCATACCAGACAAACTGGCTTCGTACATCACATCCAAACTCACGATCCCAACGATTGGGATCGGCGCAGGCCCGGGCACAGATGGCCAAGTCCTTGTTTGGAACGACGCGATGGGGAGCTGGGCTGGACATCAACCTAAGTTCGTGAAGAGGTTTGCAGAGCTTGGATTGTCGGCAGAATTGGGGGTCGCGGGCTACGCAGCGGCCGTTCGGGCACGCGACTTTCCCTCCAGTGCGGGTCCAACATACATAATGAAGGAGGGCGAGTGGGAGGCGTTTATGGAACGCATGGAGGGCAAACATTGACCATGATCTTTATTGCGGTATTTTTGGGGGTATCCTTTGTACCTTACTGCGATGCGAATTGCGACTAATTCAGCGGAGTTCGGAAGCGTGTCTTTGCCACCCACCGTGTATATCGAAAATCCAGGGTCTCGCCACGTGGGACATGAATTTGCTTGAGGATATATCAGATCCAACCGACTTTGAAGATGCCTCATTACGGGCCTTGGATATGGCGATTCGGTGTCCCGTTTGCAAAGAGGTCGTCCACAACCCGGCGATGACGCCTTGTGGCCACTCCTTTTGCAGCTTGGTATGCACGTTACACCGTATAATACCCCTAGAAGCTGATATGTGTTCAGTGTATACGGTCAGCTCTCTGTGCCACTCCGGAATGTCCATCTTGTCGAGAAAAATGCACCGAAGGCCTGCTCAAGCGGAATACTATGCTAGCGGAAGTAGTGCAAGCTTATAACTCTGCAAGGTACGCGGAAATCACTCCTCCAGAAGGGGTTACATTATTGTGATGCAGGCCCAAAGTCTTGAAACTCGCGAAAGACGTCTCACGTTCTCAAAATGATACTAGCCAACCATGTACACCCAGCCCAGCGAAAAGGAAGCGCGATGAGCTTGATGAAGATTTCCTAAGGACAGTGAAAGCCCGACGGATGTATAGCACCCCAACCTGCGAGAGCCCTTCTACTTTACAATCTATCGGTCCATCACGAGCTTCTTCGAATGATGACGCAGGTACAGCTCTCTGATTATTTCTATACCTCTGTCTTATCTAATATCCATGAAAGGCTGTGATACCATGGTGGAATGCCCGCTCTGTCAGGAGTTTGTCAATAATCCCTATATTAATCAACACATAGATAGTGGCTGCAAGAAGGTCCAGTTTGCGCCTCTCGTTTCGAACGGGCGAACCAAAAGCAAAGATGATGCAGCGAAAGCGTGGGGCAAGATGTTCTCCATGAACAAACCAAAGTAACATGAACTCTAGTGGTCCTTTTTGTTGTAGTTGACGGCTGCTAGGTCTACGAAAGGCAAAGGCAAGCTGGATGCAAATGCCATCCCTGTGAAGCGAGAACCAAAGGTTGCATACGACACTAAGTCCGCTAAACAACTGCGTGAAACACTCTCGGTATGTTAAAGAGAACCCCCAACACACTGGTCTTACAGATTGCCAGGACTTGGGACTGTCTACCGAAGGTTCTCTTGCCACTTTACGCGCCCGACACGAACGCTGGTGCAATATATGGAATGCAGAGATTGATTCGATAAAACCAAGAACAATCGGGTACCTCCTACATGACATCGCCGACTGGGATCGAGAAAGGAGCAGGATCAAAGAGGCTCCGAAGATCGAGGACACGACTAGTTATGTCGTACGTGAACCAAACCTTTGCGGCCTGTGTTTCTCAATGTCCACCAGGAGGCACACAAGGATCAATTCAAGGAATTGACCGAGAGTGCGAAAGCCACTCAGGTGAGGAATGCTTGGGAATCGTGACTGGTCTGTCATCGCAGATTGTATTGATGTGACTCTATTGTACTATTTCTGGAGAGATGATCCTGCTCACTATTCCCAATTGCAATATTTATGAACTTATTTATGAACTTGGCAGCGCTTTCTTCCCGACCACGACCATAGCTTTTACAAGACGGACCTTTTGATTCTCTATCAATATACCAGCTCTATAATATGGCTCCTCAGGATGTTGTTATAATCCTCATATGCCTCATCCTTGCCCCAACGATCCTTACAACCCTCCTATTTGTCGACGGTTCCACATTCACATTCGTCGCTGCGATACGTCAGCAGTTTAAGCAATACCTAGCGGAACAGAGGGGTGTATCCGAGACGTCTGGACGATGGGATCACGTCTGGACGCACATGGAGATGGTCCCTTCCCTGGAACAGAGGCCTCTCCTCCCACAACTCTCTCCTTTGCACTCCACCCAACCCAAACTCACCAGAAGACGTGCTGTCGACTTTACCTTGAGTGACTCACCTGACGATATACGCTCGCCATTCTCCTTTACCTCCTTATCCTTGTTCACCCAAACACCGAACTCGGAACAATTGCGGCCTCTCGTGCTCACCGAGGACTCGACTTGGGACTATGCTTTTTCGATGGAGGATATCACATTTGCGTTTATGACCACTGCGCAACGTGACTGGGAGGCGGCTCTGGTCGCAGCCGATGAGGAGCGCAAGACGCGCAACAAGAAGGAGAGAATAGAGGCAAAGAAGAAGGCGAATAAGGGACTGAAGGTAAATTCCTCTCTTTGGTCAATCGCACATCGACTGATGCTCGCGCAGGGATCGACAGGGAAAACTGGCACAAACAAGAGCCTATAGCGACCCACAATATGAGCAAAAGAATGTTTTGCTATTATACCCACACTGTATCCATAGTCAAAGCCTTTGCAACATGTAGCACAACATTGCCGCCATAATGACAACGGGGTAAATTCACTCCCAGAAATCTGACCTGTATTTTATCATTCCATGGCCCTCGGGGCAATCCTGACCGATGAAAAGTTTTCTCACCTCTGGGTGGCTCCAGTACTTCGTTGGTACAATGAGAGAGCGAGGGACGTAAGTGGAGGAGTTGTTGGGTATGGTGGAAAGTATGGCGAGTAGAACGGAGCGTCCAGTTGTAGAAAATCGGTGTGTAAATTGCAGTAACGCCTTGCTGTCATCTGTTTTCTCTGCTCAGAGAGGGATCAGAGTGCTGGGTAGCTGTTGGAGCGTTCGAGGTTGGACCAGGCTCGGGTTTGGGTATCGGAGATGGGGGAGAACCCTCATCGCTGCATCTCCTTTTGTCCTCATTGTAAAAGACTTGATGGATGTTTGGCTTGGCAATATGAAAATACTAGGTGAAACGGGGTGAAATTCATCGCGGGCGTTTCCTGCTGTGCAAAAGCATATGGATTGGAACAACGC
>Ga0307513_10003200_pt1 | contig 22345 bp, 29 predicted proteins | sample 15_EM_MG_FD_202174 | JGI IMG/M metagenome (GOLD analysis project Ga0307513, IMG submission 202174) | Populus trichocarpa ectomycorrhiza microbial communities from riparian zone in the Pacific Northwest, United States - 15_EM | ecosystem: Host-associated > Plants > Roots > Unclassified | place... | reverse complement strand
GCCCACGATCTGGTGGAGCAAATGCAAAGAGTGCAGATTCATCAACATTCCACCGATCTTCCAGCTGAAATCTAGCCAGAAGCTCCTTAATACAAGCTTGTTCCATTTTGACACTTGCAATATCAACTGATCCCACTTCACCATGCTTCCGAATCTCCTTGAGCTTGTGCCTATTCAAATGCAAACATGAGTCACAATTTCACCAGTTCACAGCTTGATCACTCACACAAGACAGAATGGTTGAATCCATCCAGGTCCAGGGAGCCTTTTGTCTTCTGGCACATCCAAAGCCTTCTCAAACACTTCCTGCTTTGCCATGAGCATCCTGCTATTCACCACCTCTCCCTTCTGGTCCATTTGCTGAACCCACAGCCACAATGCACGATCTACATCTGGTCTTGTGACAACATGTGGTCATTTGCATGACAATGCATTTGGAATTGACTCCACACAGGCTTCCATTGCCGGACACTGCTGCAGTTTGTGTGACAGTGTGGACTGGCTGAACAATAGCACACCCTGAGGTCTTGTGGCAAAGTATTTCACTATGTCCCCCTGGTTGATCAGTTGTGGAAGAGTGTCCACATATGTGTACACTGTCATCCAATCAAAGAGGGTGAGGTTTTCCCACTTTGGTGTCTTGATTGGTTGTGTGGAGGTCTTTGGGGTTTCTTTTGATGGACCTGATAAGTGTTCACAACCTTGCCTTGCAACTTGAATGGGTTGTTTCTGGCATTTGTGCTTCCATTCTTCTTGAGGCATGGTGATGGAGGTAGAGAGACAGTACAGATTGATCACAAGACAATTCAGATGCCAAAAAAAAATTCATTACCATGTGATTCTTACTTCTTACAGCTGATTGCGGCTGATCAGCCATGATCGGCCATGATTGGTGAGTGAAATTTTAGCCTATTTCCAAATCTCATACTGCATAACCACACCAAAAGGCTATGCATTATTCAGTATTCAATAAAGGTCGATTTTAGATAGGAACCAACTCTGTCAACACCCAAGCCTATGCATTATGGGGTTTTTGCATTATAGCATTTGCATTATAGCCATTTCAACTGTAGCTAGAAAGTCATACAGTAGTATACAAATACAACAAACCATATATTAGTAGACAACCAGCAGCAAGATACTCAATGACAATTTTATTGTGTATAGATATACCAATGGCCAGTTTTTATGGAAAATGGACTCAAATTCAAGTTCCCAAACTGCCCCCCCCCACTCATGAATTCCCTTAAATACCATGTGTAAAACCCAATAATTCTATACTGTTTGATTGGTTATTGCTCTATCAAACTCAAAAGATCTGCTCACTAAAAATGAATGGCCCTATTCTACTTTCACTTTAGATCAACCTTATACCAATAGAACTTGGGTACCTGATAAATCAATTCCGCTACTATGACATTTTGGCATAGAATATTGCACTCATGTCCCACCAATCCATAGTAATTTTCCTGACCCCACCCTTTGGTTCTTCAACCCCCTCATGTTGGGTATTATTTCTTTATAATACCAAGCACTTTTTCATATAAATTTATTTCTTATCCTGAATATGTTTTCCCTTACCCTAATCATTCCACATTCATTACCTCTATTCCATTTCCATTACTCCCCTTACTTGGACCCTACTCTCTGTCCTATATGCATATCTGTTATAAAACTCTATTATAGAATCACAGCTTCTCCCATGATACTCTAGATCAGATCACATCTATGCATTCTCAAATGATATATATGGAGTGTGCAGTGCTTACGGTTGGCATAGCATCTTGTTACTATGATCGAATGATATGTGGTAGGACTGGTCTTGTAACACCACAGACAAGCCATTTTATTAAAAAAAGATTGGGGTCACTGATTTGCAGTGACCGAGATGGCATGAACCTATGGAACACATTGACATGGCTTCATTCTGATAGTATAGTGCCTTAGGATGCAAGGGCCAGCAAAGAGTAGCTTTATGGAAATGGTATAGAAGTCATTTGTTTCCAGAGAGCAAGCAAGCCCAGTATGGTGAACCAATGAGATATGGCTTTACATAATATGTACTGGTCCATACTGGCTTATAGTACAACAAGGACTTCGTGAATTTTTGGGATTACTCATGCACCTTCGGAAGTTCCATGAATAGGCACAAGGACATCCTTGTACATAACCGCAGTCAAGGTAACAAATAAGTTCCAATGAAGTCATAGTCCTGTATTCCACCCATATGCGTGATCAATATGACCATAGAATATAAGGTCCCTTCACTCCTCTAATCCCACCTCGGTGCCACAACCTCGACAAGCTCATCTAATACGGCCTCCCCACCGCCGGGGGGGAAAGGTGACCCAGGCGTACTTGACACACCACCCCCGTTTGTGCTCCCATTAGTAACCCCACCAACCCGCTTAACCAACCATTTATTTTCTCTCGCCTCGCCCCTCGCCTCCTCACTAAAACACGCGCGGAAGCGTACCGCGCCAAGGGAGGGAAATGCTCGTGCAAGAGCGAGTGCAATTTGCTGCTCGAACCAATAGCTTTGTGCTCGGAATGATCGTCGACAGAAGAGGCACGCAAGGTGGTCTGGGGTTGCCGTGTGCGTGTTTGGATAGAGGGAGGCGGCAGGTGGGAGGCGGGGAGCTGCTGGTGGAGGAGGTATGAGGTGCTGCCATTGCAGTGGTCCCGTTTGCGACGAGGGGTGGTGGGTTGGCTGTTGCTGTTGCGTACTGGAGTTTGGGTGGAGATGTGGGTGGTGGGAATGATGGTATGGTACGGATTGCTGGTGTTGCTCTGGAAGCCCAAAATGTTGCTGGACAAAGTGGGGAGGGTTACCATGCCCATGCGGCGACCACGGCAAGCCGACCATCACGTCTTCCTCATCAGCCATCTCCACGTCTTCCTCCAGCATCCCACCTTCCATGCTCTCATCCCCATCGTCGTCGTCGTCCAAGCCTTGAGCATTCAGATCCTCCAATTCTTGCTTTCCGCGCGGTCCGTACAACCGCAGACTGTTAGGCAGTACAACCCAATCAGGGATCTGGGCACCCGGTCCCTGCATGGCATGACATAGCCGCATCTCGCGGAAGTCGCAAAAACTGAGGTCGAGCGCGAGGTAACTGAGCTTCTGGAGCCCCGTAGCGCCATCCGAAGGTGGAGCAAGGCAGGAGACGAGCCGTTGGACGACTTCTTCCCAGTGCGCAAACTCGTATTTGTATAACGCAAACGCTTTCGTATCCGTGTCGTCCTTGAGCGGGCGGGCGAGGCGTAGGCACTCAAGGCCGGGCCACCAGTCACTGAGGGCGGAGAGAAAGGCGATGTCGAGAAGGCTCCGACACGTCACACTGAGACGGGTGAGGGAACGCAGGCCACCGAGGTAGGGCAGGGCCTTGTGGACCATTGTCATGTAATGCTCATTACCTAGCCGGTTGTCCGACGTCTTGAAAGAGACGAGGACAGCGTGGATAAACTTTGGGAGGACATGTGTCTCGTTGCATGTGATGGGGAAGCGGTAGTGCCAGTGTATTTCACGGACCCAGGGAAAGACGAAGGGAAGCCTGCTATCGATGTAGTTGAAATCACCGACTTGACGGATGCGCAGTACGCGGAACCAGGCGCGTAAGATTGCCTCGCGTAATGCGCGAGATGCGAGAGATGCCCCTTCAATTTCACGCCAAGGAGATTTACGAAAGGTATGAATCTTTGCGATGGGGCGTTCCGAGAGGGCGAATGAAGCAATGAGGGAGTAAAGTTCCGTTGGGAGACGTGCATAGTATATTTGTTCTGCTGTGATGCGGATGGGGGGGGTTGGTGAGACAGTCCCGGGCGACGAGCTCGTGGATGATCCAGAGGACGCGGGCGCACGTCGATGTCTTCTGATTGGGATAGCTGATGCACCTGTCTGCCTTTGGTGGTCGGGACGTGAAGATGAGCGTCTATCGAAAGGAATCGACGAGGTCGTGTGGTGTGCTTGTGATCCTGGCAGAGAGCGTTTGTGAGGCCAACCGCTGATACAAACAGAAATGCATAATAATTGTACTTACTTGAAGTAGGATATAGAGTTCTGGACCCAGTGCTAGCCTCGCTGTCTACATCACCGTCGACGTCGAGGTATCCGTTCATGCGGTAATGTTGCATTCGCCGTTCGTTCGATACCCACTCCTCGGTTGATGACATGGTCGCTTGGTCGTCGTACTGCCCATCAGGCGACGTCGCTAACGACCGACCGACCCGGGTCCCACTAGGCCTACCGTTCGGAGGGTAATAATCCAAAGCGGAATTTCTGGAGCTATATGAAGTGCCAGACCCAGATGCTTGGGCATACAAACTATTCCGCTGCTCGCGTGCTGGTGGCCGTCGCTGGGGCTGATCATCGTGTGGGCCTCGCCCAATGTGGCCAATGTGGTGCGACCCCTGTCCTCGTTGATTCCAAGGATGACTCATCGTGTCCTACGATCTCTCTGTGGATGAGCTCTCCGTCGTCGTGTGGCTTCCAAATGTGCGGCCCTTCTTCCTGCCTGACACGGCCGGGTCCAAGTCTCTGCTTTGTAAATGGGCCAAATAAAAATTACGCAGAAACAAATCGAATCGAGCGTAATCGATCAGCAGTAATCATCCAAAATATCTTCCAGCTCGATATGTCCATACGTCGCTCTGTCGCCCTTGACTCCACCCGCCTCAACCCATTTGTACATCCGGCCCCAAGGACTCGGAAACCTCCATCTCCTCGCTCATTTCTCTAAATCCACTCAGGGGATACTCGTAGAAGCTCTCGTCCGCCCCGCTTGAGCGCGTCTGTCGCTCGAGCCCGATCACTTCGTCCCACACCCCGCCGTGCACCAGCACTTCCAGGAAGGAATCAAGGATATTACGCTCTGTCTGTAGGTCGTTCAGGAGCATCTGTCGTTCACTGGCGCTTATGCTCCCCTGGAATCGTGCGTACAGTTCCTCATCCGAAGGCAACACCATCGCTTCTCGTGGACCAAGGATCAGTTCCTCTACCGCCACTGCCTTCGCTGCGAGCTCCTCTTTGAGTGAACCAGTGTGCAGCTGTCGGAGCGTGACGAAGAATGCGGTGTTTTGCAGTCGCTCCCTGATCTGGAGGTCGGTATTCCGCGTCGTATCTGTGAGGTCATTCCAGCTGGAGGAAGCTATGTTAGTAGCACGAGAACACGGATGAGGACATGGACACACTTGTCGCAGATATATACCCTCCTCCAGATCGCTCGCAGCGCATTCAGTTTACGTCCCGACGGCAGCTCCTTCAGGCCACTCCGGGCCATCAGAACTAGCCCTTCGATAAAGCTTTGCCCAATCCCACGATCTCCTCCAGCGGGGGGCCAGTCCTTGAGCGTCAGTACATCAACCACATCCTCGAGTCCGATGGTCCGCCCATCAAGCAGCACATGCACAAGTCGCCTGAACAACTGTAGCGACCCCGGGCGCTTCTGCTCGTTTTCGACGGCCGAATCGAGGTTCGTCGCTAGCCTATCTACGACCATATGCACTTTTTGGTCCAGGTCTGTGTCCACTGTGCCTGTTTCGCCCTGTGGGAGACTAGATTCGAGTTCTTCCCCTAGACGTTGCATTACCGCGAGCAGCTCAAGTTTGTTGTCATATGCTAGAAAGGTACCATCAGCTAATTGAGCATTGGATGTTCGCAGAATGAACACACCAATGAACGCATCGCGAGGTAGAGGGTGAGAGTCTGATTCAACCGTTTGCGCAAATTCGCAGAGCTTGCCCAGGCTGAGGATAAACTATGGGTGCGTGGGTCAATTGTGCTGGTACTACACCTCTGAGCAAGAGCCGACGAACCTGGACACAGGACAACCGCTGCTCACTCGCGACCTGCCCCCCCATATCCTCATCCACAGCGGCGGATTGGCCCTCGGCCATACTCATCAAGGTATCCGCAGCATGACTCCACCTTCCTCTACCAATCTCATGTAACCAGCTCAACCGAGCGTGATCGTGGCCCTCGAAGAACGTCTCTAGGTACCCGGTGGCAGTATGTCGCGGTGTGAACAAGTTGTACGCCATACCTATGGGAGATGCATTGGCCTTCCCATGTTCCTTTGCAACTAAGACTACTCACCATGCTCGATCCACCACCCATATACCTCAAACGCGAACGGTTCCTTGTACTGGTCAATGTAAAACTCGACCCTAGCAGCAGCAAACTTCTGCGCTCGTACTAGCCGCTCCTCTTCGCGTTTACGGTCGGTTAGAGACATAGAAGAAGAAGGGCCGTACCAGGCCATAGTGCCCTCGTAGCACAGCTCAACCAGCGCGCGGAAATCGGCAAAGTCTTCAGCGAGCTTGAACGCATGAATAACTGATTCGTTGCGGACTATGTCAGGGGAAATGAGTCAGTGGATATGTAAGGACTGGAGAAGGGAAGAGGATGCACCAAGAGTCTTCCAGATGGCGCGACGGATAGCAACGAATCGATCATTGAGCGAAGTCCATTCACCCCCGGCTCCAATGTTCCGAACCCATGCGAGTCGGTCCTTGTATCCCTCGCAGATGATTGTGGAAAGACCGCGCATTAGCTCTTGAACCTCTTCTGTCTTGCCCGACGACCTGGTTGAACGGGGTCGGAGAAATGAAATCCGGCGAAGGGGATAGCATACCTCGTACACTCTTCGAACAAGAACACAAGTGAATCCAAGACCGTATTATCGGCCGTCCACGGTGAGGTCGATCCAGCAGGACGTTCGAGATTCAATCCATAGACTGACGGCCCATTTTGCCTTCGGAAGTAGACCGAATGAGTAACAAGCCTCTAATAAAATGCATCGGTATTATGGTTCGTATTAATATCTTGGGTGAATGGGACTCACCAGAACGATGGCTGCACCATCGGCGGCAACGTCAGCGTTGACCTCTAACTTCGGCTTCTGTCCTTTGATAGACCGCGCCCCTCCATCCCGTACAGCACTAGCGATACACTCGACAAGCGTTACACAGTCGCTCGCGCACCACTTTACCCATGCTCGGGTCGTATCAAGTGGGCCTTGTTGAAGTAAATTGTCAACCTCCATATTGGCACCCGTGCCCTCCTCAGCCTTTGTCTCTTGCAGGCTCCCTGGTTGAGCTTTCTCATACGTCTCGATTGCCTGGCGGAGGAGGGGAATTTCGCCCTTGTGGTCTTCTTGAAGGCGTGTCCAGAGGGCTTTAGCCGATTCGACCTTTTCAGCGTCGGAACAAAGCGCCCAGCGGCACCCTTCGGACATACGGGAGAGGGAGGCGTTGTCGTTGATGAAGCGCATAAGCCATTGGAGCCGGGAGACGCGCTCAACGAGATTTTGCGTTAGCGAGAGGGATTTGGGGATCATAGAGGATTCTGTTATATTGGTGGTCAGAAGCGTGTATTTGGGCTGAGAAACTTGACATACGCGAATTGAGGACTTCGCTGCTGAGAGTTCGGGCTGCCGTCATAAGGTGCGCACCATCGATATTGCGAGGGAAGCGGAAGGCGAATGGGTTCTGAATATGGTTATAAAGGGTTTAGACTAGGGAGCAAGAAGTCGAAGAAGCACACTGACATCCGGAATCTGGCCATACTTGATAGCCTGCGCCATGATTGACAGAATCTGGCTCGTACCTCCGCTCCTGACCAAATGAAATTATGAGTACAGCGATGTCAACATCACCAAACGGGATTGCACTCACTCCGCGTCAACTTCGCCAATCTTCTTGAGATCTAACGACACTGCAACTGAACCCATGGAGGTCAGGTAGACAATTATTGCAGGTGCACAGTCAGTGGAACCGACGGCTTGAGCCCCGATACCAAGGGACCGGGGGAAGGGGCTTTGGTGTCGGAGGAACAAATGGTCCTTATATGGTCCACCTGCAGAATGCATCAACAGGGAAAGAATGCTAGAGCTCTACGGTACGGACCATTCGACCCGAGCACCAAACCGCCTTCAAAGACAACCCCGAGAATCACGTTTGTGGGAGACTGGAGAGCAATCAGGCGGGGGACGAAGGTCTTCGTGTTGTCCTTTGAAGAAGCATTGCGCGAGACACTGGGAGCACGAGAGAAGGCTCGGATGTTGCGATTCATGTCTGCATATGGGAGGATGTCGGGCTTTGAAAAGCAAAGAAGCTGGAGCGGGTGGGCTGGAAACACGGGTGAATAGCTGCTAAAGGAATGGACAGGAAACTCACAACCATCCTCCTCGAACCAGCACCCGACTGTGGCGTACAGCCGCTCCTTTCGGACACCGCGCCGTCCGCTCCGACTGTCGCTATCCCCTTCGCGGCCCCAGAACGAAACAAGTAAAACGGGTTTCACCTCGTCCTCCTCGCCATCTCCGACTAAAGCCCTGTGTTCCCAAATCACGACACTCCCCTCCCGCCTCGGCGTGACGGTTGATTCCCAGGTCGTCTTTTCCTTAGAGTCACCTATACTCAGAAGGACAATATCATGGACCTCGATTTCAAGTTCGAGTGCTTTCCTGTCCCACTCGCGCTCGCTAGTCGAATCCCGAGTGTAGTTGAGTTTGAGAATTTCCTCTTGCAGACTAGCGACGATGTCACCCTCGGCGATCAGTTTCTCACCCTCTTCTATATTGGAAGTCCTCCACAGAGCAAGCTTATCGGTGCCCAGGACCCAAATGTCCCGTGCTTTGGGGCCGATGGCCACACCGGCGACTGGTTCACCTGTCCCCGCACTAGGGGCACTTCCACTAAAGCTGGCGAGATACCCAAAGATACCCCTCGACTGCTGTTGTGCGCCCAGTTGGGAGACAGTAAGGGTGTACTCTCCATCGATCTTTCTGGTCACGGAAACGCGAAAAGCACGACCCCGCGAGGAGCCTATGATGGCACCAGTGAACCCAACCCGTGCAGAAGCCGAGGTGTTTTCGTTTGGTTGGAAGGGGAGTGTGGTGGCCGTGAATTTGTCGCCGCCTGCAAGACCGAGAAAGATAGACGGCCAAAAGCGAACTTGGCCCGTCGGGGAGACGAGGATGAGAGCAGGTTCGGATATTTGGGAGTGGGCATGTACTGAAGGGTAGGCTGGAGAGGGGAGGAGGATGACTTGAGGAGGGTACGGCTGGCCTTGACTTGTTGGAGGTGCGGGGAAGATGTGAGTAGTTGGAGGACCCGAGAGCGGTGGCTGGAGAAAACATGAGGGGAAAGTTGGGTATTATGGATCCTCACTCACGCTATGCTTCCACAAGAAGCAGGTATGACTATTGCAGGTCCAAGCATAACTAGTTGCGTGATCATAACCGCCAGAATATGATTCGTCCCAGGCGTCTGAGGAGGGATAATGGGCATCAGCTGCGTGGATTCTTTTTGTGAGCAAAAAGACGCGTACCTCCACGCTCGATGACACCTCTCACTTCCGTTGGAAGGTCTTCCGAAAATGTAACGGTCATTTCGCCGCTTTGGGCGAATACGACTTGTCCTTTTCGTGCGAGTCCTGCAGCCAAGCGGTCAGCGTGTGAGATGTCCGTGAAGGCAGCGCTTCCATCTGTGCTGTGCTGTGAGGGTGTCCCGGGTGCGGCAGGTGCGGCGGGTGTGGCGGATGCGGAGAACGAAGAGTCGAAGGGCAACTTTGAGCGAGCAAGGACTTGGCCTGCTGGTCTCCTGCCGCGTCCCGAGCCGAGAATGATAGTCCCACGTTTTGAACCTGATGACATTGGAGTTGCTGCTCGACTGCTCGCTGCATCGAATCGGCCAGGAGGAGGAGGATGTCCTGCAGTTGGAGCCGCGGGGTTTGGCTGGCTGCTCGGTGGCGTTACAGACATGATACCGACGCGTAAATCAGCGTAAATCAGCGTAAATCACTCGTCGGCACGCGTTATCGCAGCGACGACCGGCTAAGGACCAGCTAAGGACAGCTTCAAACAAGAATGTGACCAAATATTTGTGTCAGGCTACGATCAGGAAATATAGAGCCGTTAAATACATATTGTTTATTACATTGAGGTCGATTTCCTATATGGAGATATCCAAAGTAGCATTGCTCCACCCAAGGAGCACGACACCTGCCTGGTTTGATGGAGCGTCTCGGCATCACGGAGTGCGAGTGTCGTACCGCTTCTGCAATAAATTTTGAAATCAACCCAAGAGCATGACTTACAACACGAGTCCAAGATACCTCCGACAATCTGAGCGTATCCACGCCGCTTCCCTGTCCTAAAGGTGGACCGGAGAGCGCATCAGAGGCCCCAGATGTTCCTGAGTAACTCTTTTTTTCGATATACATGAGGCAATTTCAGGCACCTCAGAAGCCTGGTTTGTGTCACGACCACGTCGACGCCCACCCATAGTGCCACGTGCGCTGGAGGAATTACAGAGAGGACCTGATCACCATCCGTTGATATATTGTTACGTGTACGAGAGCAAGTCAGGTTAAGAATCATGTTGCCCTTCATTGGAAGTGTCCAGAGGCGCTAAGGAATATACACAGGAATATAGTCTATTATATTATATTCTAGAAGAACGCCTTACATATACTCTGGAAGCTGACTTCTAATTGGTGGAATCGAACGGGTTGTTGTAAGTATTGCTACCAAGTATGGCAAGGGCAAATAAACGGAACCAGCAACTATGGGTAGTCCAATCATACTAGCAGCCCAGGATAGTTGTTGGTCACTGTTGTCTAAAAACAAACATGGTTAGGGAGGAGTAAAGGCAGAGTGCTGAACCCAGTAGTCGGCCACTCGACTTGTTCTCACTACTTATGATACCAAAAATGTCTTTGAAGTTGGTAGGCCCTTTTAGTCATCGATGAATTCTGGACCGACGCCAGCTTCAGTATATCCTGCCAAGAGGTCATATTCCGTCTTCCGCGCCGCTGTGCAATATTTCTGATTTGTACGCTCAGTATTTGGAGGCTGGGTGCACTCCTTTTAGCTTGGTACAATACTCAATTCACAGGTTTTGGATTTATCTGTTGTTCTGTTACTCGTGAATACATAGCTATTGCTTTAGATACAAATACATCAAAAGAGTTTCGTACGGCTACTATTTCTGGCATCGAATTCTAGGGTATCCACCTCCACGTGGTACGTCACCAAGGGGCAAGGATGGTTGACTTACAGAAAAGTGTACTCATTATTTAAGGAACCAACTTGTTTTGGACCCGTCGGACTGCCTTCTCGATTCCGACGACCGCTGCCTCAACCTGTTGGGAGCTTTGTCTTGAACACGTCAGCTTTTTCGGGATAGTATGTACCTGCTTTATCTGACCTCACCTGTCATAACCCACCAACCAGCAGCTCGGCGAGCGAGCCTGACACGTGCGTCGGCGCACCCCTTAAGGGCCGCCAAATCTACGCGCCCATACGTCAGCAGCTCCACTCCAAACCACGAGGATTACTACAAGCCAGCTCTACTATCCAACAACAACCATGGTTCGGGGGTGTCCACCGGATGAGTGATCTGAACATAGGCCATGCCAACGCAAGCGCTCGTCATGCTCACTCTGTGCATAGTGACCTGATACTACACTCGATTGACACCATATATTACCATGAATGTCCGAGGGACGCACTGCCGGTCGATCGGAGTCCACCAAGAGCGCAGTCATCCAGGTCATGGCGTCGTTTTACGCTATGCCTCATGTCGCATTGGTACACTCCCGGGTCAAGCCAGAAAGCTCCACTCTAATGAATGGCGTACAAAGCAGAAGCCAGAATGGATACCGGGAAGGGAAGCACTCCCGAGTGACGAGTGACGCTCTCACATGCTGGTTGGTCCTGACACCTTCGACCTTGTAGACCACTCACCCCCCATAATACACACAGCAGCACTGCGGCACAACTCATACAAGCGCTTCCTTTCTTCCGTGCTACCGATGTCCGCCTTGGTCAACGATTCGCATACGAACTTAGTCAGTGATGCTAAAGATGCGACTGAGGGAGAACATAGGATGTCCCTCTGGCAAGGACTAAAACTATATCCGAGAGCTGTCTTATGGAGTATTTGCGTCTCCACTTGTATCGCTATGGAGGGGTACGATCTCTGCTTGCTCGGTAACTTTTGTAGGTCCTCATTCGACTCGCTTGATCCGCTTTGTACATCCTCTAACGCGTGCTCGAGACGCGTTTCCCCAGTTCAATCGCAAGTTCGGGGTGAAACTAGCTGATGGGACGTACCAAGTATCCGCAGCATGGCAGGCAGGGCTCAGTAATGTACACGCACTCCACGCTTCTCAGCTCGACCCTTCTCCCGGTCTGACTGCCTGTTCCCAGGCCGCCAATGTTGGTGAGATTATCGGGCTCTTTATCAATGGAATCGTGTCAGAACGCTTCGGCTACAAACGCACCGTCCTCGTCTGTCTGGTTATTATGGCCGGCCTCATCGCCATCCCGGTCACGGCAAATTCGGTCGAAGCGCTCCTCTTGTACTATATTCTCGCAGGGATCCCGTGGGGTATATGGCAGACCTGTATGTACCGTTCTCCCTGAAAACCCGGAGTGCGGCCCGTCCTCATGTGTCCTTTCAGTACAGTGACAATTACCTACGCTTCTGAAGTCTGTCCACTCCCACTTCGCGGGTATCTCACCACGTATGTCAACTTCTGCTGGGGAATCGGTCAAGTCATTGGAATGGGGGTCGTCAAGTCTCAGCTCGGACGAGAATCGGATTGGGCCCTTTCGCTACGTAGCTTCAAGTCTTTCGCTTGCCTTGGGCTTTGCAGTGGATGTGAGCACTCTCTATCTCCCACTGTCATAAAGTCGAACCACTCATCCACATCAACAGGTGGATAGCCCCTCTGTTCGCTCTGATTTTGTTCGCCCCCGAGTCGCCGTGGCTTTTGGTACGCAAAGGCAAGACGGCTGAGGCTAAGAGGAGCCTCCTCCGATTGACAAGCACGGACCAGGAAACCGGCTTTGACGTGGATAAGACAGTTGTTGTACGTGGTACATGCTCTCATGTGGTTTGACTAACTTTGATTCAGATGATGGCGCACACCATGGAGCTGGAGCGGAACCTCACAGCGGGTGCTTCGTACCTGGACTGCTTCAGAGGTGTCGACCTCCGACGGACGGAGATAACCCGCATGTGCTGGGCAATGCAGAACCTCTCCGGAAACTCCTTCACAGGGTACTCTGCGTACTTCTTCCAACAAGCGGGTCTTCCAACATCTTCTTCATTCTCCTTCACCCTTGGTCAATATGGGATCAACTGCGTTGGCGTCTTCGGGGCGTGGTTCCTTATGTCCCTGGGAATTGGACGGAGGTCCTTATATTTCTACGGACTCTGTGGACTCTGTGCAGTGCTAATAATTATCGGTTGCCTGAATTCTGTCCCGGAAAATCACGCGAACGAGGCGGCATATGCGACGGGAGGGCTGATGCTAGGGTGGGCGACGTTCTATCAACTTACTGTCGGGACAGTGTGTTACTCGCTTGTTGGGGAGATCCCAAGTCGAAGATTGTTGATCAAAACCGTGGCGTTAGGACGAAATGCTTAGTGTGTAAACTCAACACTTGGTTTTGTCGAATTACTCACCTTACCATCCTACTAGCAATATTATAGGTATCATGTGTAGTGTGCTTACCCCCTATATGGTGAATCCCTCTGCTTGGAACTGGAAGAAGCTCACTGCGTTTTTCTGGGTTAGTGCAGCGGCTTGAATATATCCGGGCAAACTTACGATTAAAGCGGCCATCTATAGGGTGCGATATGCTTCTTGTGCATCATCTACACGTACTATCGGGTCCCTGAGCCAGCAGGCCGGACGTTTGCGGAGCTCGATGTACTTTTCGAACGCAGGGTGTCCGCTCGCAAGTTCAGCAGCACTCCAGTCGACGTGTTTACGACGGGAGAGTCTAAGGAAGTGGTCGCAGATATTACCCGTAAGAGGGATGACGGGACGACGGGTGGCTAACACGGCGTCATGTGCTATATTGTAAAATGCGAATAGACATTGTGTTCTGCTATGTATTTACAGTCGTCTAGCGACTTGAACACCGCCCTCAGGATGAGCTCGCCGCTGCCACTCTCGCTTGACCGCTCAATACGGTAAACTGGATTTCACGCCCCATCGTGTACAGTGTACAGGCGAGAGCGCTCCAGGCTGGCTGGGAAATAGATGTACATTGATCGTACCACTCTTTTTTTCATTCATACCCGTCCCGAGTGCGACCTGCACACCTTGTGCACCTTGGACTCTTACCACGTCCACCACAACCCGCTTGGTGGCCCTTCAGCACGTTTCCAGCCCTCCACAAAACATCCGCTTCAAGTTGGCCTCCGCACGATCTCAGCGATTCGTCGACGGCGCGAGGGCCACTTCAACCACTTTTATCGCGAATCTCGCGTCCAAACGATTTTATTCATAATATCCTAACTATTGTAAGCGTTATAATAGTCGATTCCCGTCGTCCTGGATGCTCAAGATTTTGACGTAGCCTACAGAACGCGAATACCGACTCACTATCACCCCTAATTCGTTCTTCTGCATACTCATTTCAAAATGTCTCTTCCCACTGTCTCTCCCCCGCCTAGCGGGACCCACTACGACGTGATAATCGTTGGCGGAGGAGTCGTCGGTCCTGCACTCGCCTACGCACTCTCACCAGCCTCCACTATCCATAGAACATCCTCCCCGCATCGAACTCTACGAACTCTCCTCATTGACTCTCGCCTGCGCGAACCAGACCGTATAGTTGGTGAGCTTCTGCAGCCAGGAGGTGTGCTCGCACTCAAGGAGCTCGGCATGGTCAACGCTCTCGAGAATATAGAGGCTGTTCGGGCGTATGGGTACTGTATCGTGCGGCCTAAATCCGCTCCTGGGCCTCCGAAAGGGACACTCCAGTTTGAGAATGTGCACGTCCCCTATCCGGAACCGCACGAAGGACGTTCATTTCATCATGGTCGATTCGTACAGAACCTACGCCGAATGGCTGCCACTGCCCCTGGTGTCGAGTTGCTTGAGGCAACCGTGTCTTCCTCTCTTGTGTCCTGCGAACACACTGGCTCCGTGGTAGGCGTCCGTGCTACACCTAGTGGTGGCAAGGAAGAACGGGTCTACTTGGCTAGCATGGTTGTCATTGCCAATGGCAGGTCGAACTTCCGAAAGTCTGTCTATATTCCAATTTCGCCAACGTCTACACCGACCTACCGCCCGCTGGAGACCTCCATCCGTGGTTCATTCTACGGACTCATCCTCCGCCATCCCACATCGGACCCGACAAAGCCTATACTGCCCATGCCCTACCATGGCACCGTCGTCCTAATCCCAGGATGTGGCCCTATACTCCTTTATCAAATCTCACCAACTGAAACGCGACTTCTCATCGACATACCCAAGAACTCTCCCCATGCGAAAAACGTCGAGCAATACATCCGTGAGGTTGTGCTCCCAGCGTTCCCAACGCCAGAACTGAAGGAGTCCTTACGAGAGTCAATTGAGGACGAGGAACCAAGTGAGAACGGGAAGACGGGGCTGAAGAAGTGGCTGAGGAGTATGCCCAACCCGTTCTTCCCTGCTCCTCCACAAGGGCGTGGGTATACCCGTGAAGGCGTCGTATTATTGGGGGACAGCTGGAATCAACGACACCCACTCACGGGTGGTGGAATGACTGTAGGGCTGTCGGACGTGGTTCGGTTCGCCCGTGGTGTTTCTGGTAGTCCTGACGTCCAAGAGAGGGTGTTCGGGGGAAAAGTGGAGGAAGGAGGGGACTGGGGCATTGTAGAGGATGTACTAGAGGACATGTGGTGGGAGCGGAAGGGTGTAGCGGCGACAGTTAACATCCTGAGCGTGGCTCTCTACGACTTGTTCAAAGGCGATGGTGAGCTCGCCCTGCTTTCTGAGGAACCGATATTGATACGATATCAATACCTCCCCGAAGATGAAGAGCTCCTTGCACTTCAGACAGGATGCTTCAAATACTTTGAGCTGGGCGGCGAAATGGTTAACGGCCCGGTCACCCTGCTCGCTGGGTATGTCGCTTCAGATGACAATGTACAAGTTCAATATTGATCTATTCATAGACTCGCCCCCAGTCCAATACTACTGTTCCTCCACTTCTTCGCTGTCGCATTCTATTCCATCTGGGTCATGTATACACATCCACGCGCCACTATCAACTCTGCACACCCCGCTGTTCTGACCGTTTCGAATGGACACACGAACGACTACGCTATGGATCAAGACGATGACTACGGGAACGGTTACGCAAAGGGGCATACCAGTGGCAACGCTATTGGTCACCCGAAAGAGAAGCTGGTAAATTCTGTGGTTGTGATGCGTCGACCAAACCCGCTGGACTACCCGTTTATAACTGTCAAAGCTGTCCAAGTGGTACGTCCTCGCTACCTGCTTTTTTTTTTCCGAGTAAACATTGATTGTTTGTCCAGTTTTGGGCTGCATGCACAGTATTTGGACCGCTCATGTGGAGCGAGATCAAATGGTATTAATATTACTGATGACTCCCTAGAGGTTGATGTGTATTATTCGCGCCCGACTAATTGTATACAGTTATTTCATCTCGGACACGCCCTATGAGGGTGTCTCTATGAGGTATTGTAAATGTCCAAGTAGTTCGCGTGGTCGCCTTATGTGGTTCGTGAGGCGTGAATTTCCAGCTTTGCCATAATATGCAAACCCCGATTGAGTGTATAATATATCAATACTATTGTACGGAGTTGAAGATAATTTGAGGGTCATTTACCTGAGGAAGAGAATGCTGATTACTCGATGCAGGAACATATCGAAGAATCTTACGATTTCACAACTCCTGAATCTTTTATACGTTTGATACAGGCATATTGGCATCGGCGAAGCCTCACCATGAGGAGGATTTGCACCCAACTCCACTCGATCCGGCATCGTGCACCCCTGTGGAAACTGAAGGCACAGATATACCCGAGTCCTCAGTTTCTCCCCGTTCTCTTCTCTCTTGTTGCTCTCGCTCCTCTTGAATGGCGATACATAAAGGCTTCGGAAGCGGTACCATCCGAGCGCGTTCACGTCGCCGCCACAGCCGCCAAGAATCGGCTTGATACTGAGTATAATACATGTGTACCTGTATGTCCAAAGGAAGGCGAGATGTCGGAAAGGAGTGGCTCACCGTTAGTCACAAAGCCCTACTATGGAACGGCAAAACAACGCACTTGTGGGAACATATTCCTTCCGTCGGGGGGCTGAACACCGATTCCAATTCCCGAGTACTTCATTGGCTCAAACTCAGGTGGTCGTTCATCCGTCCTGTTCGTCATCATCGCCCCAGTAGGCGTTTTCAGTTCAGGGTCATCTGCATCGAACAGCCAGTCACCGTACGGAAATATCGGTACGGGGGCATCAATCGGTGGGGGAAAGGGCGAGATGGTCGTCTTCATGGTCTTGGTGAAGGGAACGGGCGAGGCTGGTGTCCCATCTGCACGAAGCTTCCGGCCGTAGCAGAATCTGAGGCGAAGCCAATTGCGATAACGAGTCGTGGCGAATTCTTGATCGCATTCTTCTGTCCATTTGTTGATGACCTCTTCGGGTAAGCCTTTCTCGAGGAAGAGCTGGTGGTTGGCGCGAGTAAATTCCTGTAGATAGCACCAGGGTGAGCCGCCGTAAGATTTAAATACAACATAACGCACTCTCATATTCTGTCGGAGCAGTGTCCCAACTATAGTCAACCGCTGAGCTTCATCGATATCAGAACCTGCGGTAGCGTAAGAATTTTTTTTTTTCAAGGTCGGTGACATAGGAGGACGCACTGCGCGGCCATGGCCCGAGTGGATTAAGAATTGACCCGACGCCGCAACATTTTGAATCAAAGTCCGGAATATCCCATAGGCCTTTGTCAATGACCTCCTCTGAACCAAGAACATCACCTCCACGAGTAGCCTGAGCATAACGGAGCTCTGTGGGACCAGATTAGTTTCTATACCGACCAAGACCAATAGCTAGGACAGTGACTCGACCAGGACTGATAGGAATGGTTACTTAAGTGGCCACCTCATCGCCCACCATTGGAGAGGATGCAGTAGAAGACAACTCGCTGTGCGCGAGAATCACGGAGGGTATCAATAAAACCTAGTTGTGAGAGTACCACCATCTATGGCGTGTTTTTGGGCCTTCAATGGCCTAGTGGAAGCAATCCTGTGGTTCTAGACTGACAACTGAGCGAGGTCACTGATGACTTCGGTCGGATTATGGTGACCTCGGACCCCAGTCACTGACCTGTACTGACGGCGTAGAGAACATGGATCAGTCTCTTGAAGGGAGGAGTTGAAGCGGTGCACCCCCTAATTTCCGATCGGGGAGGTAGGTATGCATAGCAATTCTCGCCACGGTCCGACAAAAAGAGAGGTCGCACTGGCCAGATAGTAGGCCTGCTTTGGTCCCAGGAGGATACACCAGGACAGAATGCTCTAAAAAAAACTCTTACCGTGGAAGAAGCGCGCCATCCAGCTAGCATGTGGGTATTGAGGGCAACTCATTTCTTGGTATGTGACTTGATCTTCGTGTAGTATGTCAAAGTCGCCTTCGATAAGCATGAGCACACCACCGGGCTTGACGCATTTCGCCGCTTCGAGCGCCGTGGGACGGTAAGATCGAATCTATGGGTGTAACCTACGCATTAATGGAGCCATCCCTAGACGCTCTTTAGCACGGGAAGTATAAGCAATACGTACTCCAGCAGCGACGCATCGCATATGGACGAAGTCAAATTGGCCGTAGAAGTGCGGTAGCCCTCTGTTGATATCATCCAGTTCGAAGCGACAGTTTGGCGGAGTCTCGTTGATGGGACTGGGGGCAAGATCGACTCCAAGAACCTGACAATGGGGATACTCCCTTGCGATGGTGATAGCCCTTTATGGTCAAATGAGTAGCTCAAACAAGAGAGATTAGGACGAGTCGAGCGCACCAGACGCCCGTGCCACAGCCTGATATAGGTGAGCAAGCGGAAATAAGCGTTATAAACGGGCCACACCTAGATCAAGGATAGACTTTTGTACACCTGGTTCAGGCTTAAGAACCTCTGAAATGAGCTCTGGACAAGGATAGATGCCCCCGACGGCAAGCATCATCATGAGGTGTTGCTTGTCGCTGCTCGCGGCATCATCAGCTACTTATGAGCTGCATCAGATGGTCTCTTACAGTCTCCCATACTCGATGTCATCTGTAGACCCGAGGGCGTGTGAGCTGAACGGACGACTCAAGGTGAGGTGGACGTACCACTGGGGAGGAAATAGGTAATATTGTGGTTATTGAACCGTCGGCCATTAACTTCACGAATGAAATTGTTGACATCTCGGTCGGAGCGATAGGAGAATACCGACGCATGGCCCGAGCGAGTGTCGCAACTGATAAGATCGCCCGTGGTCGACCCGTCGATTGAGTAATTGAGGGGTGCTTGGCTCATCCGTACTTGATGGTACGCCAGCGGTGCGTCTCGGACTACTCGCTCGTCCATTCCCGCTGGTCCGCTCATTGCGCTCATTGTTGGTCAAAGTCCAAGAACGAAAAGAACGAAATGGTTTTTACAATCTAGGTACACTCGTATCACTCGTATCTTTTTTTTGGTCACCTCCTTTGTCACCTCGTGAACCAGGACCTGAATCTAATCACCGCCGGCGATCGGAAGCGGGCTGAAAGGACCAAAACAAACCGCAGCAGCAAAACGGGTTCCTCCGGGAATCGAACCCGGGACCTCACCCAATTGAAAGGCACAAGGAACCAACATCTGAGGCTGGGAATCTAGGGCATATCTAACCAATTAATATTTAAAGTAACAGAAGGGCAGTGGTATATGCAGCCGCCTTCTCAAGTATGAATGAATGAATCCACTCGTATCCCACTACAAAACAAGAACGCGATCTGACATGAAACAAAATGTGGACGAGTAGGGGTTCGAACCCTAGACCTCATGCAGTTCACCGTAGTGCAAAGCAGGCGCGCTACCACTGTGCCACACGCCCAATAACATGATCCATACAAATTAGATTAAAAGGTAAGCAAGGCTGACCTGGAGAAAGAGACTTTGGAGGCTGGGACCTAACCCAAAATGACCGCTATTATTTTGAAACTCCCGTGGAGCGAGCCAAAGATGTTGGTGGAACGCGAAGCTACATCTAGCGCATCTAGCTCGAACTTTGCTCAGGTAGGACACATGTACCTGTGTCGGGCCTGAAGCCCAAAATAGAGGGTTATAAGGCTCAATGCCGACCTCTGGTTATTCAACCAGTGCGTGCTTCATCTGAAATTCCAAATAGGGACACTGTATACACCACCATTTGCTCTTCTTGCTCTGGCCATTTGCCCCTCTCCCCTCTCCCCTCACCGGCCCTCGATCGGGGTGATGACACCTGCTGAAAGAAGATGTTGAACCATCGGATCGGTTTCAACCTGACTTCCACTATACATGGATGGTGAGTCATTGACAACTACCATCGGACATAAGGAAAATGCAGGGACCAACCAGACGCACCATAGCTGCTTCACGACATCATCTAATACATCGCCAGCCGATATATCGACCTTTGATATACCAGCGGTGTTGGCTTCCAGCAAGGCATCTGCGCGTGTTGGACCGAGGTTGAGAAGGAGGACAGGCTTACGACCCGCCAGTGCATGTTGTACAATACTATCAAGCAAAGAAATGAGAAGACATTGGTAAGGATGCTCAGGGGACTAATCAGGAGGAGACGCGCACCGAAAAGCGGAATAAGTGGCGAGAGTGGTCCCGATAACTAGTAATCGTTCGCACTCGTCTACATCGCGAAACCTGTTGATTGAATTGTTTCAGTAAATAATCCACAGCTGTATTAGTGTTCGACATACGAGCGAGTCCTGACTTCTGGCAGGATTGACTCGCCAAAGAACACTAAGTCAGGCTTGATCTGCCGTAGAGCCCAAGGTGGATGAGCAACCGGCGCACGTTTCTCGACCAAAGGACCAAGTACGCACGACGGTCTCAGTCCTGCCTTGTCTTAAACAGGTAGGACACGGTGGTATCCGAAATGTCCGCCAGTCCATACCTGCCAGTTCAATCTATGCATCGAAGAATTTGTGCAGAGATTAGCTGAGGACCATCCAGCGGTGGATCACGTACGTCACCATCCGGATTGGTCCTCAGTTTCTCTCCGGTACGTTCGAGTCGATCGGCAAAGGCTCTCCAAGTGGGATTGTGCTGCGATAGCATGACTTGAAACTCATCCCTGTCAAGCTTGTGTTGATGGCGACAGTGCACGGACTAGGGGGAGAATGCGTGTGAGTGGGTGGTGAATACCAACCAAGCGTAGGGATTTGGGGCGCTTGGACAGCATTCAAGATATATAGGAATACTGCTCAGGACGTATGGAATTGAGGAACGAATCAACTCACGAATAGAGTACCATGTAGCTCGAGAATAACAGAGTTTTGATCCATTTTCGAGGGCATGAACGGTTGATGGGCTTTACCATGGAGACCATCGACGTTCTGTGTGATTGTAAAAGCGATGTGCGAAGTGTACTTGAGTGCTGCGAGAGCGAAATGTGTCGGGTTGGGCAGAGCATCACGAACTGGACAAGACCGACAAGGTATTCGGTTATTCCATAAGATATATTCCATTGTTTGCAAAGCAGGAGCTGACGCACCTGGAGGGTAACCTAGGTAAGAGCGGGCCCTGCGAAGTCTCAGAGAGGAAAGAATTGGGGCAAGATTGGAGGAGTGAACGAGTGTGCTGACCAGTATCTCTGTCTACGAATGATTGATAGAAGAGTGTGAGGAATACCGACCAAAAAATAAAATAAAATAAAACGAACCGAAAGTCAAAACCTGCTTGGGTTGGGGCCATTATTTGCTGATACTAGGGACTGATGAGATATAGAGTGTTAACGTGGGATGGGTATGACCGACTAAGATAGGCCTAGGAGATTTGATGAATGAATTAAATATGGGATGGAAAACGGACTGATAATTTGGGTTCATGTATCGACCGTCCTCTCCGCGATATGGTCGTATACCAGAGTCGACGCTGACGCCTGCTCCGGTCAAGAGCGCGGTACGACCCGGACGGGCGAGAAAAGAGGAGAGCTGGTCGACGGCTGCTACTTTGGAAATCTTAGGGATGGGTGTACCAGAGACTGGGCTATGCCCAATACTCGGTATCGAAATTCGGACCATGGTTCAAGCGTTGTCAGCCCTGTCGGCGGTGACCGGAGCAAGGTTGGTTGGGCTGAGATGCCGGCGCCGGCTGTGTGTGCCTGAAGTGAACCCTGCTGACTCAGCCTCGTGGCCGAGCCAAGCCGTAAGCCATGAGGGAAGCCGTCGGCGTTAGTACGATCACCACCGACGACGACTATCGACGACGACGACTATCGACGACAATCGACGATGGTCGACAACGAGGGACGACGAGGAGACGTAATTGATCTTAATAAGCTTTAATAA
>Ga0307513_10003199_pt1 | contig 22346 bp, 29 predicted proteins | sample 15_EM_MG_FD_202174 | JGI IMG/M metagenome (GOLD analysis project Ga0307513, IMG submission 202174) | Populus trichocarpa ectomycorrhiza microbial communities from riparian zone in the Pacific Northwest, United States - 15_EM | ecosystem: Host-associated > Plants > Roots > Unclassified | place... | reverse complement strand
GGCTCCCCGGCTCACACCCTGATTTACACTGTTTTTTGGCTGGTGGGGTTTGTCCCATATACATTGATCATGTATGGTAGGCCTAGTACTAGTATAAAGGCTTGAGGGTAGCAGTTACAGGTGGGCTTGATTTTCAGTGACTTGTATGACTAATGTAAAATGTGTCATTTTACTGAGTGTGAAGTGTCGGCTGTCCGAGATTCTAGTGTTTTATGTTTTATATCATTGTGTCAGGTAGGGATTTTCTTTGGGATCGCGCGACATAAAAACCTGTTTCCGATTGGCATGGTACTTATCTTCGAACGAAGATTACTTAGTCATAACGCCCAATACGCCCACAAATTATTGCCTTGAGTTTTTCTTAGAATCCGACAACCCTTCCTGCCTCGGAGTATCTGATGCATGCTCAACACTTCCTTCGTTATCTTCATCAACGTCGATATACATTTCAAACTGCACCGTGGCGATCGTCCCGTAGTTTCCAATTCCCGGACTTTCTGGACATCGTTGACTTGTAGCACCTCAACGGCATTTCTGGAGAACATAAAGAGGTCAAATTTTAGAAATATCTTCACTCTATACAACATTTCAATTTTAGGGAGAAAAAATACAGGTAGTAAAAATGTGATAATACGGCAAGAGGTGATCTTCCTGAAAGAAACTGACATGGCTGTGTAGGGTGGCAGAAAACATGTGGCCCTTCTGCCTCCTACAGGGTAAAAGCAAAGTAAAAGATATAATGAGACAGATTCATTTTACACATGTTCAGTTACAGCCAGCTTAGATTTTGAGCTGAGAAATGAAGTATGGTGGGAAAGGCATCAGGAAAAGGCCACCTAGCTCTGGCTGTCTTTAGATGCTTTAGCTGTCCTAGGGCATCCTGAGACATCCCAGGATGTCCTAGGATGTCCTAGAGCAGCTAGAGCATCTAAAGACAGCCAGAGCTAGGTGGCCTTTTCCTGATGGGAGGGAAAAAGTGAGGCTGCAGAATACCCACTCCAATTAAGGTTGGTAATGAGGTTGGCGGGAACTCTAGAGGTAGGGAGTATTTCAATGATCCCCACCATGGTACGTATATCGGTTTGGGTCTTCGATGAGGTCCATCACAGGGTTGTCGGAGGAAAGATCATCCAAAGGATCGATGTTGGAGTCGTAAAGATGCTCATGCAGGTGTTCATGAAAATATCCCTTCACATCGTTAGCGAAACTGCAAAAAGGTGTCAACCTAAGGTTCATGATCCGGAGGAAAGAAGTGATCTTCACATACTTGTTCATGACAGACCAAGGACTTTCAAACATGAGCGAAAGACCACACCGGGCAATCGAAATGTGGTGTGGCTTCCGGTCAACATGATAGTAGAACCCCAAACAGCTTTGGTCACAAAGGTAATCCTTTACATGTGCCTTGAGCACAGTATAGTCAGAGGGGCCATTGTAGCGCAAATGGCCAGTTTTTCTCCACCAGCCCACGAACAGTCGTGAGATTGTCGATAGTGCTTTCGACTTGAACCCAAAATCCCAGGGTTGATTGGATCAATTCATTCATGCAAGAGAGAGAGAGAAAACCTTGGCATAGCTGGCACCTAACACCTTTCAGAAGTTATAGAAACAGATGCTACATTTTCGTCAAGTTTCTTCTCCGCATCTTCAGGATATTCGTTGACGAGGTGTTCCAGGGTATGATCCATGCCGCCGTTCCATTGTGTTTCCAGCCTTCATACCATTTCTGTTTCCTATACATCATGTGCTGCAACAGGTTATCAACCAACAGCAGTCAAACAAAATGAAAACTCACTACCAACGCAGTCAACGCACAATATAGAGCATCAAAAGATGTCTGCAATATTACCATCAAGCATGTTAACCAAGAAGCGTTGTACCACAGTTCTAGATCGAGAACAATCGTGCCCTGAACCATCTCAGTACAGCTAGAAGTGCGGTGATAGATGCCACTTGAGGTAACTCCAGGTTTGGATTATTGGAAGGTCATTTGGCCGAATAAGAAAAATGGGGGTCGTCACCTTGTGAAGGTCACTGGCATGAATTGGGATATTACTCGAAAACTAGATGTTGTGAATTTGGAGAGAAGACCTTCAAGGTTGATATAAAGAAGGACCTGAATGATCTTCGTCGACGAGGAAATCATGGAACAAGGCATGATAAAATCCACAATCCCTTATCATCTTCTCCTTCAGGCTCTTCATGTTGTGATCTGCGGCACTCGATACCAGGAATTCTGACCAACGATCAAAGGCTACGCCGCACGAGATTGACTTCGTTTCATTCTATGTGGAAAATATCTTCAATGATGTTGGGAAGTTGTAGACAATGGAATATGAGGATGGTTTCAAGGATGAGCAAGAGAGAAGCTCGATGTGAACAACTCAATAAAATTTGGGATATGCAGAGCCTCGAGGTCTGGGAAAGCTGTCAAATGTTCGTGGAGTAGGCTGTAACACAATATTGAGTTGTTTATTGGGTCGATAGTTTTCTTCACTGACAAATTTGAGCACTGTCGCGGTGTAGATAAATTGGCTGGATGCTTTCTGAACCAGGGGGTCGATGAAGGGCAACTGGATACCGGAACTGCAATGAAGTATGAGATTTTCTCAGTGCCTCAGCAATGACAGTTAGGATGAGTTGTTGCACATCATGACCATCGCACTTGTCTGAGCCATCAATGATGATAACAGAAACCGAAAGTAGCGAGTCATTTAATTTCGCCAGTGGTTCGACAATGAGAACTTGCATCTGAATGTGGATGGGCTTTGTCGCCAAGGTGGGGTTTTTGTAAAGGATTTGGTTGAGATGTTCTCAGAAGCTTGTGTTGTGGAATGCGAGTTGGTAGGCAATGGTTGTAAATAAGCGGTATGCTTGGTCGTGCCCAATCTTTCCTTGGGAAAAGAAGGAACTCCGTAACTCCTCCCAAAGGCCTGGATTAGCTCTGCCAAGGTCTGAGCGATAGCTGGTTTGCTTGCACCAGCAGGTCCGTATATCCAAAATACAGGACTCCCTGGATCATCATCTTCGATCCACCACATAACGGCTCTTATTGCTTCATGAGGTGTATCCGGATGGCATTTTGGAGGTGGAAAATGTTCTGAAGAATCATAAATTGCTCCAAGCGAAGCGAATCAGCTGAGAATATGAAGTCCTATGTTTAAAATAAGATTTAATGATATTACCAAGATACCAATGCCTTATTCACCAACCTCTGCGTTGTGATTGTGGTAGTTTCCTTTAATGTGATAGTGGTTCACGTCACCTTGGATCTCGGTGAAGGTGGCAACATTATGGTGCTGAGAGCCACCGAGCATAGAGAAGCGATGTGTTGAGTGTCGGTGTTGAGCTTGAGGGTGGTGTGAATACAGGGAACAACTTTGGTGAGCTTTGGTGGCGCTGTGGCAGTATAGAACTGTAGGGTTGAACATAAGTTGTTGGCATAGAACAAAGGCTAAAAAGTCCAATATATGGGTATGTACTCACTTCCTTTTACTGTAATAAATGTAGTCATGGTCAATCCTTCACACACCATACGACTATGGCATTCTCCACATGCAAAGTAAAGCTCAACAATGGAGTTGAGGTCCCCATCATAGGTAAGCAATGGGCAATTGTCACACCTCCGAGTCGCCACATACCATCCACAACCATTCCAACAACTGGATGCTTATCAGCCCCTACTACAGGAACTGGCTCGTATCCTACCCCAGAGTCACGGCGCGATGTGAACTTGATGAGGGACTGGGTGTTGAGCGCGTTAAAGGTAGTTTTGCATTCCTTTCAATCACAAGTCGAGCTAACCTTTTGTTTCTTTCCAGAACGGATTCCACCACATCGATACCACTTATATGTATGGCGAGTGCTCCCAGGTCATTAAAAAAAACCCATGTCGCTAAATGGAACTGGATTCAAATTAGGCACTGAGAAAGCAGTTGGAGAAGCTATAAAAGCCTCTGGCATCCCCCGTGAAGAGATCTTCGTTACAACCAAACTCCCGTGAGTTGCATATTCCTCAAGTGAACTTATCTTCTCCATGCAAACGTTGTCACTAAATATCGTTCATTGCAAAGATGGAACCACCAAGACCGCGTGGCGGAGTCCTTCCATAAGAGTCTCGAGACTTTAGGAACAGGATATATTGACTTGGTATGTTCCATGGGCCATATATAAATACATTAGATGCTGAATTTCTGGGAATAGTACTTGCTCCACTGGCCACAAGCCTTTTCTTACAAAGGTATCGATTCTAAAATTCTTTTTGCCCTCGAGAATAATTCAACTGACTCCGCTATCCAATGCAGATGGAGAGCCCCTTCCCAGGAATCCGGATGGTTCTTATAAAACGACTGACAAAGTTAACTTCAATGATGCGTGGGCAGAGGTAGAGAAACTCCTTGAGACAGGGAAAGTTCGAGCGATTGGTGTCAGCAACTTTTCCATCAAAATGTGTGTTTTATTCCCTTCTTCTTTCCATTCTCTCTGACGTTCATTGTTGCTTCCTGTCAGCCTCGAGAAACTTTTCACGACAGTGAAGGTGACGCCAGCAGTCAACCAAGTCGAGTACGCATTTTCTCTTTTCCCATAAAACCCCAATATGAATTGGATGTCAACTTCCAGATTGCATCCGTATCTCGCACAGAATGAGCTCTGGGACTACTGCTCCAGGAAAGGCATCGCGCTAACAGCATACACTCCGAGCGGTAAGCCAATCCTCCTGATAAAACAAGCACATATCTGAATGTTGAACTGCACAGGATATTCCCCCGTCCACAACCACCCACTAATTGTATCCTTGGCAGAGAAATACAAAGTCACACCCACGCAAGTCATATTCGCATGGCACCTCTCCCAGAACACCATCATCCTTCCTACGAGCAAAAATTCAGAGAGGCAGAAGGAGAATATTATGGTGGGTCATATCAGCTGTCCTGACTCACTTTTTCTTTTTTTTTCCATTAACATTTTGCATTATTCTAGATCCTTACACTGTCAGAGGAAGATTTAGGCAAAATCTGGGGATTGGATCACGGGCAGCATCTTGGTCTCATGGCCGACCCTACCACCAGACAAGTTTTTGGATGGACACTCGAGCAACTTGGTTGGGAGACATACCCGCCAAAGTTCTAGGTCAGCGATATCAACATCGGGACTCTGGGATATGTACCAAGTGAATTTGCAGAGTACAGATCGTCTGTAGTGTGGTATAAAAACTGCAAGGGACGATGCATCTAGAATGAAATAACTTATGAATTAAAAGAACGAATCTCTTCACCCCGGCGTTGCCATGAATAGTTAATGTTTTAACATTGATAGAGGTGTCAAAAATATGGCTTACACCAAATGAAACTAGCATTTCTGTATGTTTTGCATAATGAAGGCCGCTCCAGGCAGCAAGCCTCGAGGTGAAGTTGAGGAGCACAGCATGGTCCTCGTCGCGTGTTGGTTGGGACTGAATTGTATAGAAAGAGGCTATGAGGGCATCAGAAACAGACAACGTTGAATGCCGCAAGCCTGGAAACGCATGGAGTGGCATGGAGTTGACAACAACAACAACAACAACAACAACAACAACCACCACCATGGTGCCCCCCTGGTTGTTGTTCCTCGTTATCCGTTGCAGCTGTGGCTAATCGAAGTAGACCAAAGAGTTAGTACCTGCAATGTCAGAGGTCTCCAACAAACTCTACTCATCCTTATTCAACCGATGCCACTGGCACCCACCACCCCAATCATACATCCGTACTATCACTTCTGCCCCAATCAATGCACAAAAGCGCCCCCGATCTCCAGATTCTTCGCGTCCCCAATATCCTAACACCTGCCTCTGACCTAATGTCCCTCTTTTTGTGCCTAAAACCCCAATGCCACGACCCCCACCCTTATCTCGAACGCAGAAAAGGAAGCTCCGGCCGTATTTTCCCAAGACTATCATGAAGAAAACTGGCACCAACTCAGATAACACTAGGATCTGTGTAGCCCAAAATCCAGTACGCAAGCACTTAAGACTCAATAAAAAAGTCAAGAAAGTCCTCCTGGTAGCAGAAACCAACAAGATCATCGCCACACATACCTTCATGGTGCTCTGTAATCTACATGGAATCTCAACCACCCCTCACGAGCAGCAACAGTGCAGCATGATTACAGCCCACCTCCATGTCGCTCCCCTTCGGTACCCACACATTCATATTCCTCTCAACAGTTCATGCGCTTGGAAACTCCTCACGAAGCTTAGAATTACTGGACGGATCAGCAAGCAATGGTTCAAGGTCCTTATAGATCGTCATCTCTCACACATGGCTTCTATCTAGCTAAGTAAAATAGCTTGTCCTCCCTGCCATGATTGAGGTTTTATGCTAGCTATGGATACCCACATATATCTCCATATCTCAATGCTCTACATACTGGTTCAACCCCTTAGTACCATTGCGCAGCCCATCGAGTTATGTTTTTTAAATGTAGCTGACTATCATGTATAGGTAGATGGTGTTTAATCGTAACAATTCATAACAAATGGTTTTGGTGAACCCAGAGATTGTTACATAATCTTCGGAGCGCGTCCAATCGACACGACGATGTGGGTCTTTCTCGTATTTCTTCGAGACAAAGTATATCGATTTCGCTTGAGGAGTACTTGAAAATATTTCTCTCCAACACCTTCCAAAAATCCCTCCCCTCATCTCAGTAAATGAAAAGTCCGAAGATTACCTAATAATTTTCTGACCTCACGTGAACGCGTGAACAAACTTTCAAACTTCAAGCTTCAACCTCCAGCGGCCAGCCGCAACGACTCGGATGAAATCCTGACTTCGCTCTTCCTCGTACTCGTCAGCATGATGAACTGTAGCTTTTTGTCACCTCAGATTCTTTTTCTTATTTTGTCCATCTACGTTCGATACTGATTCGTCGCCCATGATACTCATCGTACTAGCCCAACTCGTACCACGTTGTTCATTGTTGACTTACTCACCAATTACCGTTGATTAGATCCTTGCCTGCAGTATCTAGTCCGAAAGCGAATTCTACGTAGTTGACCCAATGCACAAAAGGTATCTTTGAACGAAGGAGATTAGTCATGACGCCCATTACGCCCACATGGCCTTGAATTTTTCCTGGAACTCCTTGCAGACTTGCGTTACGACATTGTGAACATTCCAATCCGAATCCGACAACCCTTCCTGCCTCGGAGCATCTGAAGTATGCTCAACACCTTCGTTATCTTCATCAACGTCGATATACACCTCTTCCGCGTCGTCAACAGGACCATGCATCCCCTGGTCTGGCTCAGCCTTGGAATCCTTTGAGGCGTGCGTGAGCAACTGTTTCAATGATGCTTCGACCGTGTGGAGGGTTAAGCTGAAATCCTCGAGGAGATACCAGACGTCTCCTCGGCGAATGCCATTGGCTTTCGCTAACGTCTCAACTTGCCCGTGAGTATAGAAGTCAAGAAGATACGCGTTAAGCCGGTGCTCAAGAGTGTCGGTGTCGGCGGTGATGGTGAATTGTGTCATGGACGGTATTGCATATTCATTGAGGTTCAGACCAGCCCGCGAAGTACGCGTCAAATCTGAAACGCTGCTAAACACATCGTCGTGTCCAGAATTAGCAACGAAAATAGAGCGCGTTATAACTGGTGTTGCGTTATTTTGGAGATGAGCATAGAACTGGGCTGTTTCAGCACGCCGATGAGTCTTGTTTCCACAGACCGATATTTTGCTGAGCGGTAATATCTCTTCCTGTTCAATCGCATTTTCCGAATTCTTCGCGAAAGCCGATACGTAATCCGAAAAACTCTGTAATATCTCCTTGTCATGGACCAGCAATGCTTGCCGGGCACTTTCGGGTAAAGGCGGGAGAACGACCATGGACGGATACTTCGATTTCAGCTCTTCGATGTTCTCCCCCTTCGCGAATATTCTGGACATGTATCGTCGACCGAAGAGATTAGCCATGATGTTCATAAATTCTCTCTTCGCAGATTCCAAGTCAGATCGATTACAAATTTCATGAAGAACACCAGATCGCATAAGCGCCACAAGTGCAAAATTGCTAGGCTCAGTGTACTGAAGATAAACAGGACAATCAATACGCGAGAAACCATCTGTCAAGATTGACCTTACTCACGTAAAGATGAGCAACAATATTGAAGAGATTGATTGGCCTTCCTTCCTTGTCAAGCAGGCGGCTGCGCCTAAGATATTCGATGCTGAAGCGTAGATGGTGCAGGAGTCGGTCGCGACCGGCGTCCGAGTTAACGGTGATTTGTGGGAGGTCTATTACGCTTTTAAGTGCACGCACTGCGACGTCGGCATCGTTTGATCCGTCGAGAAGACTAAACAATCGTAAAATCATGGTCGACGTTAACGGGAAATTCCCTCCAATGGTAGGAAGCCTCGATAAAACAAGACGTCGCACGCGATCCAGCGGTAGCCCGTAGAAGACGACCTTCCCCATGAGATCAAAGCCACGACGACCAGCGCGACCGGCACATTGCCTATACTGTAGGTGATCTTTTAGATTGATGAATCTCTTTTTACTAATAATATCTAGGTCTCACCATCAGTGCAGTCAAATATGGCGAGTCTCCACAGAAAACTGCGGTCTTGGCCGGAGCATTAATCCCCAAAGCGAGTGTCCCTGAGTAGGACGCATGTTAGCGGGAATATGCAACGAGACTGTCGAACGTGGAATCAAGAATCAACTGACCAGTTGCAATTACTACCTGTACGAATCCCTGCCGAAACAAACTAGTGCATAATCATCAGGTTTTGCCCATCCAGAAAATCCTAGCACTCACCTTTCAACCAAACTCCTGTAATGCTTGTTCATACCTCCGTGATGGACAGCGATACCCCGTCTCAACCCCGCAGCCGCCCAAGAGGGGATATTACGGTTACCCCATGTCAGTCCCTCAATGTCCTTCTCGAGATCTGATATTGAATATGCCGAGCGATGCCCAACGAACGAGAACTCCGGAGACGGTGCATTGGGGTTAAAGAATCGCTCCCAAGATGCTTCAGGAGCGTCCCGAGGATCACCTTCGTCCTTACCTGATTTTCTCAGCTTTTTTAGCTGTGCGGCAGCACGCGCACGTGCAGGAGCAGCCCCTTTCCAATTCTCCCATTGCTTGAGCTTACGATTCCATTCTGGGCTCTGTTGGCGCCATTGTTTCTCCGATGTCGCGAGTTGAGATACCAATTGCTTCAGCAGTATCTCGCAACTCGACCTATCAAAGTTGAACAAGATCGCAGGCTAAACACATGCATAAGAAATAATTCCCAATAAATAGACGAATAACATACGAGGTCGTTCTTGGAATGAAGATCTGCGAGAAGGCCCAAGAGATCATGCCTGAATGCAACACGTGTGACCGCATTTTTCGACTGTGCTTCCCATTTCACTAGCGGGGGATCCTGAAGTGAATCGATAATCCCTCCGAGGGGCGTGCTGGGATCTCGAGGATCGGATATTTTAAGGAGATCCTGTAAGACCGACTTCAGCCGAGCTTCATATCGTAAAACATCGTTCTGCCTTAGGAGGGCAGAAGTATCGGCGAAGAAAGTGGTCGGTTTGAGGGATTCGAGGTCACAGTTTATTCGTTCCTTGACCTTGTATAAAGCGTGAAACAAGGTCAACGTATCTCTGGCTTCCAAGGAAAGGTCACTTGGAAGTGTTCTCGCACCGAACGAGAGGAGGCTGATGGGGTGGAGGAATCTGGTACGGGTGCTTGGGCGGTGGTCTGCTAGGCTCTTAAAGGTCGCCTTGCCGTCGATGATATGGAAGAACTTCCGAAGATGAGAGTATCGATGTTCATGTTGAATAAAGTCATATTCAAAGCCGTGTGCCTTCTGAACGTCTGATAGCCAATCACTGAATTGCTTAGGTGCGCCAATCGTCGCCGATAGACCTCTATAAATATGATTTGTTCACGGTGCGAGTAATAACCGATGAAAAATCGACGTACATAATCGGGCAAGGGGCGAATAGTAGAATCTGTTCCCAGACTGCCCCTCCCTCTTGCTGACCTATGGTATGAATCTCATCCAGCACGATGCTGACGGTTGAAGTAACAATTTGAATTAACGATAAAAAGAATAAGAAATGATAATAGAAATAATAAGAATAGACATACCGCTTGATTCTTGGTGTCCAGCTTCTGGCCAAGGGAGGAGAAAGGAGCATCGTTGCCAAAATTTCGGGGACTGTCACGAGGATTTGGCAATTCTGCGGATCGTGAATGCGAAAATCTCGCGTGTGGATAGCCCAGCAACTCTCTGATAGGACCATAAGTATGCGACAGTCGAAATTATTCAACGGAGTATGACTCACTCCCTTTCATGTTCTTACTGAATCGAGCGTATACCTCGGCGGCGATTTGTGTTACAAGTGACTTGGTCGGAGCGATGTACACCAATATACCGTCATCAGATTCCCTCAAGACTTTCTCCATAGCGTAGTAAGAAATAAACGTCTTCCCAGCACTTGTTGGAGCTATGGCAAACGTAATTGGATCAACACAACGAGGCGTTGTTTGAGTGAGTAAAGCGACTTACCAACGACCAGCAGCGATTTATTTTGGTCGATACCGTCCAACACCCTGCGCTGCCAAGCATCTGGTTCAAAGGAAACACGTCGATCAGGGGAACTGTCCATGCTTCGATCCATAAACTGCCCAAAGAACAGAAGCTGCCAGACGATGGGATGTTCTGTTATCGCCATAAATGGGTGAAGGGGTCTGTTGGTCTTTGAGTCGATTAATTTGGTGAAACGAAAGCCCAAACGCCTATCAACAGATCTCGTAGCCGAAAGAAGAGCAGGGATGTAAACCTCAAACCCCAGGACGGTGAGCACTGTCGATAACGCGTTCTTCACGGAGGGCGTCAAAATTCCCATGAGTGATACGTCCTTCATCATCCTCATGATTGAGACCGTATAATGACTTCGGACTTGAGGACTCTCTCTTTCGGCATCCTCGAGCCACATTTCGATCTCTAGTTGAACTCGGAAAAGCTTCATCTCTAGGAGGATTTCAGGTGCATTGACGCTGGTATTTCGAGAAAGACTCGTCATCAACTCCACCTTGTTCGAAAGAGTCATGTTTGACATCGCGGAAATTTGCTGCATCCACTTGCTTTCCGACGAAGTCTTCGAACTAGCTTCCTTCTCTTCTTTGATCTTCAGCCTAAGTTTGTCTGCCGAAGAAAGGGTGGGCGGTTTCTTCTGAGAGATCACCTTCAATGATGGTCAGCTGGTAGTATCGTCGATGGTTGAAATGGAAAAGACAACCTTCAAGTTCCGTTGGTGTTGTGAATTCTTCGCAGCGCCCACCGGAGGGATGACAATTTGACGAAGAATCGCGCCAGATGCCCCAGTCAGCGAACTTGCCTGTACATGTAATGTGGACATGAAGCGCTGGGCAGACCGCAGCGCGCGTTGTCTAGCCCAATCATCAACCGGTTTCGGTTTATTTCCACCAAGATGTTGTGGTAGTATTGATTTTTGATTGTGCCAATGCTGGTTATCCAAAAGCTTGGTCCCACTGTCGAACCTCGCAGATGGAGAATCTTCTTCTACTGCTTCACTTGAGGTTTGAGGAAATGCCCCATCGAGGATAGGGTGACTGAAAGCAAGAATCCCACGTGACTCGGTGATGTTATGCTGGATAGCTGTATACGAATCTTCGGGGTTGGGTAAGTGATAGATCTGCGAAAACCCGGGGAAATCAAGAGGGGGTCCACCCAGCAAGTACCAGAGTCTCTGAGCTTCTTCCCGTATGGCCAGATCAAGCATAGAATCCAGTTCTCCACGTTGCAAGAGGACATACACGAGGACCACGCCAAATACCGTCCCGTCGATTTCGAAAAGATAATCGTAGGAGGCCAAGACGCTGGCGGCTCTGAAAAGTAGTGGTGATAAAAAGTCATCCCGGAGAGCACGGGTCCATTTAGGACCAAGATCTCGAGGGGCTTGGGCTCTTTCTCGGGAGCTAAGAGTAGGAACGAGGATGGAGTGGACTATGAAGAGGTATACGACTTCCGCAGGGACGCCTTTCCCGATAAGCGACAGGATATCAAGGTTACGAAGAATCCCGAAAAGAGTATCTCCGTTATCATTGTCCGAAATCGCTGAGCGAAGATGATAATCCAGAACCTTGTGGTTCTGAATGAGATGTCCATCAAGCAAGCGAATTGTGGATATGATTGCGGGTTCCGCAGCTTCGAGGAGCTCCAAAGTCCTTGATGTCTGTGGTTCGTAGACAAATGAGAGAATCTAAGCGATGGGATCAGCATGGCGGATATGTATAGTATTAAGCGGCCAGGATGCAACCTTCGCGTCGCGGTATTCGGCGCCTTCGAGTAAGACGATCGATATCCCACGGGACAAAATCTGTAGTAAAAAGGCACGTTGTACGAATATCCGGGCAGTGCTCATGTCTTGTACATTCTCCTCCGGAAGTCCCCCATGGTTCGTCATCACGAACATCGGCTGCGGAATTCAGAATCATTTAGAGTACAGTCTCAAAGATCTCCGGAGAACCATATACCTTCTTGGCGAGGGTATATTGGACCCACAAGGGATCTTTAGGGTTGTCAAAGACATGAACAACAAATGCCAGTTCTGAAAGATGACGAAAAAGCATAGAGCGCGCCAGAGCTCGCGAGGCCATCATAAACTGGGTCTCTCCACTTCGCATTGTAAGATGCTTGGTGCCTAGGTTTGACTAAATGAATTAATGTTTCACCCAAGAAGCGTTCGGCTTACTATCCCAAAAGGCAATCTCAAAGTTCGCCGACCGTCGTTGAAATTCATTGAGGATAGTCTCCAGATTGTAGTAGGCGTGAAGGATCTGGAAGCTATAACCTGGTACAAATGAGACGGATATTGAGATGTTTGAAATCCTGAACCTGAAATGAAGCACACCTTCTCTCCCGATGAGAAGCAGTGGATCATCAAGCACGACTTGAAAGAGAGCTTCGCCTTCCATCAAAGCAAGATAAGCAAAACGAAGAATTTAGACACGAAGGATGGGCCAACCGTCGATAACAAAAGGCTCGGTTCCTGCGTAATCACCCAAAAGGTCCATCCATCTGGCAGATCTAGTCGCCTTGACGAACCAGCGATCGTCAAGCAGTTCCAACCCTTCAATGTACGCCTGATCTCCTGAAAGGTTGATGGAACCAGGACGATCGACGGGATCGTCGAATTCTTCAAGATCCATATTCAACGAGGGGAGGATGGAGTAGGAAGGGAGAGGATTCTGCCGTTGTGCAGCCAATCGATGGCTCTTTTATCTCATCAGATAGAGCGTGCCTCATGGCCATACTTTGATTGGTGGGGAATCGATTCGCGATAGGCGCCCAAGTCCGGCTGGAGCCGCATCGGGAATGGATTTTTAAAAACATCATCTCCTCGCGATATTCACCGGGCGGAGGGGCCTAGTGGCTTCGGCTAATCCAATGCGCGACATACCAGGTGCCAAGAGATGAAATTGGACGGAGTCCGGAGTCCGGACGCGTTCAACCATTGGTAGGCTGCACGTGACCGAAATCTTACATGGTCGTTTTAAACTTGTATTTTTGTAATGACTGATTGCGAATGGTGAGTCGGAGACCAACAGACATTCAATATTGTGAGATAAAAGAAGATAAAAGTAGTAAATATCACGCCTCTGATCATGAATCGTTGGGTCCTGTCTTTGCCTTCGCTGCGGCCTCCAGCTCATTGAAGGACCCGCTTCGAAGACACATTCCTGAAAATACCACCAACCCTGTTAATGAGATTCCAGGGCGTATCAAATTCCGCAATCTATCAGTCGTGCATGATAAGAGCCTCGAGTTATGGCTTCCAAAAACCAAATGAACAACACCCACCTGCCCTTTATCCAGGACTATCAGGCGATCATAGTCAATGACCGTGCGAAGACGAAGGGAAACTGCGAGGGTAAAGTTAAAAGTTAGCACGAAGCAAACACCATTTAAAGGAAGAAGGGCTTACCTGTCAGAAGTAACGATTCAGTAAATTCATGTCGGATGGTAGCTTGTATTTTTGCATCAGTGGCAAAATCAATGCTTCAATGGTAGCCTCATCAAGGATGATGATCGAGCTTCTCCTGAGTAGAGCTCGAGCCATGGCAAGTAGCTGTCGCTGACCTTGGGAGAAATTGGTGCCACCAGCAGACACCTTCGTGTCAAGAGTCATTGTGGTTTTCCTTCAGCTCATCGTAGCGGTTAAGCCGAATAAAAGGCCGGCTTTTCTCTGCCAGCCCACAAACAGTCCAAGGATGGTCGCAAGATTGTTGATAGCATTTTCGACTCGAAGAACCAGAATTCCGGGGTCGATTGGATCAATTCATTCATGCAAGAGAGAGAGAGAAAATCTTGGCATAGCAGGCATCTAACACCTTTCGGAAATTATAGAAAACAGATGCTACGTTTTCGTCAAGTCTCTTCTCCGGATCTTCAGGATATTCGTCGATGTGGTGTTCCAGCGTATGATCCATGCTGTCGTTCCATTTGTGTTTCCGGCCTTCATACCATATCTGTTTCGTATTATACATCATGTGCTGCAATATGTTATCAACCAACGGCAGTCTAACAAAAGGAAAACTCACCACCAACGCAGTCAGTGCACAATGTAGAACATCAAAAGAGACGTCTGCAATATTATCATCAAGTGTGTTAACCGAGAAGCGTTGCACCACAGCCTCTAGATCAAGAATGATTGCGCTCCGAATTGTCTCGTTACATTTCCAGAAGTGCGGTGATAGATGCCACTTGAGGTAACCCCAGGTCTGGATTATCGGAAAGTGATTTGGCCGAGAGTCAAATTCATTGGGAAGGTGGGTGAGTCGAGGATGAGTGTAAAAACAGGTGATCGTCACCTTGTGAGAGTCACTGGTATGAACCGGCAGATTACTTGAAAACCAGATGCTGTGGAGAGAAATTCTTCAAAGGTTGATATAAAAAGGACCTGAACGATCTTCATCGACGAGGAAATCATGGAACGAGGGATGATAAAATCCGCAATCCCTTATCATCTTCTCCTTCAGGCTCTTCATATTGCGATCTGCGGCACTCGATACCAGGAATTCTGACCAACGATCGAAGGCTATGCAGCACGAGATTGACTTCGCTTCGTTCCGTGTGGAAAATACCTTCGATGACGTCGGGAAGTTGTAGACAATGAAATCTGACGATGGTTCCAAGAATGAGCAGGAGAAAAGCTCGACATGGACAAGTCGACAAAATTTGGGGTATGCAGAGCGTCGAGATCTGGGAAAGCTGTCGAACGTTCGTGGAGTAGGCTGTAGCACAATATTGAGTTGTTTATTGGGTCGATAGTTTTCTTCGCCGACAAATCTGAGTACTGTCGCGGCGTAGATAAATTGGCCGGATGCTTTCTGAACCCAGGGGTCGATGACGGGCGACTGGATGCCAGAACTGCAACGAAGTATGAGATTTTCTCAGTGCCTCAGCGATGACAGTTAGGATGAGTTGTTGCGCGTCATGACCATCGCACTCGTCTGAGCCATCGATAATGATAACAGGAACAGAAAGTAGCGAGACATTTAATTTCGCCAGTGGTTCGACGATGAGAACTTGCATCTGAATGTTGATGGGCATTGTCGGCAAGGTGGGGTTTTCATAAAGGATTTAGTTGAGATGTTCTCGGAAGCTCGTGTTGTGCAATGTGAGTTGGTAGGCAATGGTTGTAAATAGGCGGTGTGCTTGGTCGCGCCTAATCTTTCCTCGGGAAAAGAAGGAACTCCCTCCGTGACTCCTTCCAGAGGCCTGGATTAGCTCTGCCAAGGTCTGAGCGATAGCTGGTTTGCCTGCACCAACAGGTCCATATATCCAAAATACAGAACTGCCTGGATCATCGTCTTCGATTCACCGCATAACGCCTCTTAATTACTTTATGACGCGTATCCGGATGGCATTTCGGAGGTGTAAAATGTTCTGAAGAATCATGAATTGCTCCAAGCGAAGTGAATTGGGCGAGAATACGAAGTCCTATGTTTAAAATGAGATTTAATGATATTACCAAGATACCAACGCTTTACTCACCGACCTCTGCATTATGTTTGTGGTAGTTTCCTTTAATGTGATAATGGTTCACGTCGCCCTGGATCTCGGTGCTGAGAGCCACCGAGCATAGAGAAGCGTCGAGCTCGAGGGTGGGGTGAATACAGGGAACAACTTTGGTGAGCCCAGGTGGCGCTGTGGCAGTGTAGAACTGTAGGGTTGAACATAAGTTGTTGGCATAGAACAAAGGCCGAAAAGTCCAATCTATGGGTATGTACTCACTTCCTTTTACTGTAATAAATGTAGTCACGGTCATGGAGGATGGACGCCAACGAATTTTACCTTCGCATCAGACCCACTCAACTCCCGGACCCCCACCGTGAAAATTTCTGACTGCTCCGAAGTGAGGTCTGGCGATACATAATCGCCGCCACCTAAGTAACGAGGTTCGGCTTGGTACTTTCGGCACCCACTAGTTTCGAGTCTCTTCGGTGCGATTACTGACACAACCATTTGACGGAATGGATGAGGATTTATTTTCTATCGAGGAAGAATGAGACTTGGCGGATATTCCATGAATCCTGCGTAGGTAGTATTGAAAAACGTACAGCTTGATCGGTAAAAAGTAGAACGTCGGCCCGTCCTAGCGCTCCTTTAACAAGTTGGATGCGAGAGCCAGTTTCCTCTAATAGCTTTGCCGTGAGGTAATAATAAAGTGCATGGTGAGTTCAGCAGATGCAGATTGTGAAAGACGATGACCAACTCCCGCTTTGTCAGCCCTAGTTGATGTAATTCCAAACGCGTAAGCTCACCTCGTAAACCAGACACCTCTCCCCTATATACTATCACTGCTATCACTGCACGTGTAAGCAGGGTTCCCGATGAACACCGCTGAGTGGGAGCGATTTAAAATGGCTGAATACGCGCCATGCACCAGAGACTACAAAGCTGCCACTTCCATGCAATAACTCACCCGACCTAAATTTTCACCATTCCCACCTGCAGTTAAAGCATTCAAGTAACCCTTCACACACCTTACGACTATGGCATCCTCCACACGCAAAGTAAAGCTCAACAACGGAGTTGAGGTCCCCATCATAGGTGAGCAATGGGCAATTATCACACCTCCGAGTCACCGCATACCATCCACAACCATTCCAACAACTGGATGCTTATCGGCCCCTACTACAGGAACCGGCTCGTATCCTACCCCGGAGTCACGGCGTGATGTGAACTTGATGAAGGACTGGGTTTTGAGCGCGTTAAAGGTAGTTTTGCATTCCTTTCAGTCACAAGTCGAGCTAACCTTTTGTTTCTTTCCAGAACGGATTCCGCCACATCGATACCGCTTATATGTATGGCGAGTGCTCCCAGGTCATTAAAAGAAACCCATGTCGCTAAATGGAACTGGATTCAAATTAGGCACCGAGAAGGCGGTTGGAGAAGCTATAAAAGCCTCTGGCATCCCCCGCGAAGAGATCTTCGTTACAACCAAACTCCCGTGAGTTGCATATTCCTCAAGCGAACTTATCTTCTCCGTGCAAACGTTGTCACTAAAAATCGTTCATTGCGAAGATGGAACCACCAAGACCGCGTGGCGGAGTCCTTCCGTAAGAGTCTCGAGACTTTAGGAACAGGATATATTGACTTGGTATGTTCCATGGACCATATATAAATACAGTAAGTGCTGAATTTCTGGGAATAGTACCTGCTCCACTGGCCACAAGCCTTTTCTTACAAAGGTATCCATTCTAAAATTCGTTTTGTCCTCGAGAATAATTTGACTGACTCTGCTATCCAACGTAGATGGAGAGCCCCTTCCCAGGAATCCGGACGGTTCTTATAAAACGACTGACAAAGTTAACTTCAACGACGCCTGGGCAGAGATAGAGAAACTCCTCGAGACAGGGAAAGTTCGAGCGATTGGTGTCAGCAACTTTTCCATCAAAACGTGTGTTTTATTTCCTTTTTTCTTTCGATTCTCTCCGACGTTCATTGTTGCTTCCTGTCAGCCTCGAGAAACTTTTCACGACAGCGATGGTGACGCCAGCAGTTAACCAAGTCGAGTACGCATTTTCTCTTTTCCCATAAAACCTCAATATGAATTGGACGTCAACTTCCAGATTGCATCCGTATCTCGCACAGAATGAGCTCCGGGACTACTGCTCCAGGAAAGGCATCGCGCTAACAGCATACACTCCGAGCGGTAAGCCAACCCAACCCTCCTGATAAAACAAGCACATATCTAAACGTTGAACTGCACAGGATATTCCCCCGTCCGCGACCACCCACTAATTGTATCCTTGGCGGAGAAATACAAAGTCACACCCACGCAAGTCATATTCGCATGGCACCTCTCCCGGAACACCATCATCCTTCCTACGAGCAAAAATTCGGAGAGGCAGAAGGAGAATATCACGGTAGGTCATATCAGCCGTCCGGGTCACTTTTTCCATTTTTTTTTCCATTAACATTTTGCATTATTCTAGATCCCTACGCTGTCAGAGGAGGATTTAGGCAAGGTCTGGGGATTGGATCGCGGGCAGCGGCTTGGTCTTGCGGCCGACCCTACCACCGGACAAGTTTTTGGGTGGACACTCGAGCAACTTGGTTGGGAGACGTACCCGCCAAAGTTCTAGGTCAGCGATATCAACATCGGGACTCTGGGATATGTACCAAGTGAATTTGCGGAGTACAGATCGTCTGTAGTGTGGTATAAAAACTGCAAGGGACGACGCATCTAGAATGAAATTAACTTATGAATTTGACATAAAAGAACGAATCTCTTCACCCCGGCATTGCCATGAGTAGTTAACAGAGGTGTCAAAAATATGGCTTACAACAATGAAACTAGTATCTATTCTATATGTTCCGTCCCCAAGCACCCCCAAGCACCTCCTCATTACGGCGCCTTCTATTTGCCTCGCTTGATTCAGCCTTTATGGGATTCATGTAAGTTCCTTCATTGATCCAGGGATGGAAGCGGCACAAAGAGGACGACCACGCAAAATGAACAATCAACCGGGCGGTACTCCAAACCGCCGACGCTGCTACAGACAGCGCTAAGTCAGCCAGATTCTGATGATTACGTTCAAGGAATGAATGCCAAATCATCTGGCATTCCATCGCGACACCATGGCAGTGGTGTGAGGAAGAAGGACAGCTGAACGATTGTCTATGAAAATGAGACCAAGTTCAGCGGAGCGTGCCCATTTATTTTTGACTCGGCGTAGAGGAGATGCCAGTGCGCAAAGGCTCGAACTGAGAAACTTGCGCGACATAATCTGTAAGCTATGCCTGACGCTTACATCGTTTCACACTAGTTACGCACAACCGCCTTTTCGACCTTGGGGGGCTTTGATTGTAACGGGGATTGGCGTTGGACGTGTGAATTCAGGAGGGTAGCTGGCGACGTGGATCAATACCAGGGCGATCGCACCAAGTTTGAAGACATGGTGGTGTTGCTTGAGTTCTTGAGATATTGTCCTGGAGAGTCATGATTATAGAACCACGCGGCGTGAAAAAAAAAAAAAAAAAAAAAAAAGGGGGGACATACAATTAGGTGATATCCAAAATGGCCTAATGCAGAAGACGTTGATGAAAGCTTGACGCTAGTTGCGCAGTCATGAGAGCGGTGAGAAGAGACGGTGGCCACATCGTGGTAGGAGATGAGATCGCTGAGTAGGGTGGTCAGACATGGAAGAAAGGGCGCTGAGAGGAGACACCATTCCAGCCAGTAATCCCTCAGGTCCTCCGCATATCCTGATATCTTGTAACATAGACCGCCAGAGGGAACGGCGATATTCACTTTAAGAGTGGACTCGGTTCAAGGGATCTGGAGAAAGAAGTACCATTAGCAAGGGATAAAGGGGAAGAGGAGGCCATCATACGACCGATGCGATTGAAGGCAGTCGCCATCTACGGCCATTCATGAAGTCATAAAGTGGGCAGGACGGGGTGCGCAGTAATGAGCATGCTATGGGAGATCACCTTGGTGCAAGTGCCGACGCGGGAGGGCCAATTTGAAAGAGGTCCGTCCAGCAGGTGGGACACGAGGTGGTCAACATTTTCAACGTGTGTAAATTCCGCTACGACCCCTTGAGTCCTCGTCGACAAAATTTTTGAACCGCCAGTCCTCCGGTACGTTTTCGTCGACTTGTACTATCTTCTCCACGACGTCGGACTCGATTCTTTCGAAGTTGAATCCCGGGCCAAGACCAAGGTCTTTGGTGGTATAAATACACTTCCTTCAGACCAGAAAAAACGTTTCAGCTGCTCGGATTCTGGTATCATTAATTTCAGCAAGCTATATTCAAAGTCTGTCACTCACTGGAGGGTTGTCTACAAAGTTTAAGGGCTGAGGTCCATGATACCCATGTCCGGATTTCTGTGCTGAAGGCAGATGGTCTATGCGGACCAGGCGCGGCGAAGACAATTAGGTTGCTATCGTGTGTGATATTGTGCGCGGTCGATGAGTTCGATGGGTGGTTGACCTGCGAAATAATTCCCATTAGAGTTCATTATCGTTGAAAGTATCATACGGTGGCGCACGATATATGGCTGTCCCTCTCTCATTGAGATGAATGGGGCTCAAAATTGAATCCGGGATTTAGAATCATGGCAGAATGACGATACAGGTGTGGAGGATGTTGCAATAGAAGCCCTGTGGCGGGCGTTACGGTCTAAATGTCGAGTCGGGATGGTCTTGAGGCCCATGGTACTCGGGATTTGACCTTAGACGTTTCTGGCTTTTTCATGTCTCCATCGGTTGCGGACGAGGAGGGAGACAACGGTCGTACTTGAGGTGGGATATAAGGAGAATGCGAGATCATCGCTGGGAACATGTGAAAAGTTAATGGATCCGCAAGCCATCAATTCCTTTCGTTTTAACCACCATGTCTTCGTCTGCAGCGAAACCACCGTTGAAACTACTTGCACTAGGTAAATGCGTCTTGTTTGCCATTTCCACAATGCCTGTCGCTAACTAGTAGCCGCTGGACAGATGGAGGCGGTATCCGCGGACTTTTTGAGCTGCTTATTATCAAGGCAATTATGCACAGGCTGATGGTCGAAGAGAACACGAAGCGCGAAAGTGACGGTCAACCACTCCTCACCAGCCTTCCTAAGCCGTGTGATTACTTCGATCTTATTGGTGGCACTAGTACCGGAGGGTGAGCTCCATTGTGCCATATCCCGTTATCATGATACTCAAACCGAGTGTTCATCTAGAATCATAGCTTTAATGCTTGGGCGTCTTCGGATGGATGTCGACACTGCAATTAACGCCTACAACAACCTGGTTCAACGAGTTTTCTCTGATCCAAAGCAATGGCCTGGAGATGGAAGGTTCAAAGCAACAAAACTTGAAGAAGTGATCAAATCTGTTGTGCGAAATGTAACTGGTGACCCTGAAGAACTATTGTTGGAAGTCAGTAATGCCTCAATCTGCCGAACGTGAGTCTACTACATTCTTTACATATTTGAATTATTAACAAAAACACTTGTTAGCTTTGTTTGTGCCAGAAATGCACTTAATATGAATGCCAATATTCCAGTTCTTTTTAGAAGTTATCAGTCTCAAGAAACACATTCAGGTTGCAAGATCTGGGAAGCAGCTCGGGCAACATCTGCTGCACCCACCTTCTTTAAACATATTGAGATTGGTAACAAACAATCTTTTATTGATGGTGGTATAGGTTGTAATAATCCCAGTAAGCTGGTACTCAAGGAGGCCCAAGTGGCATTCCCTGCCCAGAAAATTGGGTGCCTAGTGAGCATTGGAACAGGGCAGGCTCAAGTAATCAGCATTGGAACACCTGGATTTTTTCAGCAGATTGTGCCAACAGATGTTATTGATGCACTCAAAGCAATTTCAACTGATTGTGAGGCAACACATGAAGATATGTTGCTTCTTTTTGCCAATTCCCCAAACATCTATTTTCGAATAAATGTTGAGCAGGGAATGCAAGGCATAAAGCTTTCTGAGTGGGGGAAAATGGCCAATGTGGAGGCTCATACTATGCAATATTTGAAAAAGAAGGAAGTGGATGAAGAGCTTATCTCATTGATAAATGCTATTCAATCCCCAAAGGCACAGCTCATGATGGAGCAATTTGGTATGAAACAATTTGTTGTGTACATCAAATTCTAAAGTCTATTATTTTAGTTTCTCCTAGGGCTGCACAGTCTCAGCCAATTAATCTCCCAAAAGTGCTCAAAATTTGCCCACTACCAGTAAAAATTTTCACAGGAAGAAAGGAAATTCTTGATAAAATATCTCAATATTTTTACTCTAGTCACAAAGCTCAGCATGTCTTTGTA
>Ga0307513_10003198_pt1 | contig 22353 bp, 21 predicted proteins | sample 15_EM_MG_FD_202174 | JGI IMG/M metagenome (GOLD analysis project Ga0307513, IMG submission 202174) | Populus trichocarpa ectomycorrhiza microbial communities from riparian zone in the Pacific Northwest, United States - 15_EM | ecosystem: Host-associated > Plants > Roots > Unclassified | place... | reverse complement strand
GAACAGAAGAAATCGCAAGCTCGACGCAAGCCTGAGTCCTCGCTCCTGGAATTACCATCCAACATGGCATGGATCGATGCCAAGGCTCGTTTCAAGATTGTCGTCAGCGACTTACTATTCCCAGATCAGGCTGTCATCGCAGACAATGCATTCAAGTTGACCTGGGCTATCCCCCGCATTCAAACTAACCCTGTTTCTCTCAAGTCCGAAGCTGATTACAACCAGCTCGTAAAAAAAGCTTTGCAAGCGAAGAACCCTGCAGCACGTATTTTGGTCGATGAAGTTGAAAACGATCCGGTATGAAATTTGACTTGTCTGGCAATGCAATCTATTGACTTGACTGTTCTCATAGGATGGCAATAAAGAAAATCACCTCGATGTGCCTGTACAGAATCCTCCACACGGAAACAACGGCCAGGCGCCAAAAAAAGCGAAAAGCAAGGTTCTTCATCACGCTATCCACATTACTGAAGTATACGTTTCAAATCTTATATTCTTTTGCTAGGCTCGGAAAGAGGCCGACATTCTCCCTGGTAATGTGGCAATGAACGACCAAATCAGATACCTTCGGGAGAGGTGGGAATGTAACCTGACGACTTGCCATTCCGAACTCTGTTTCATCCCTCCCGATGGTCCACACTTCCCCTTGGGACATGATCATGTTCAAAAGTGGGCAGCTGCCATCGTACGTTCTATCCACAATCCGTCTGTTATTGATCTTGTGAACACCATGGTAGCTCCGTGGCCCGATATATGCGACACTCGAAGCACCGCCCAATATCAAGGAATTTGACCCGGTTTCTACTCATGCCATTGTCACAAAGTCACCCGTCTTGCAGGCCTGCCTCAATGCGATGGCGAAGGAGAAAGGTCCAGCCCCGCACGTTGTCAATGTCGTCCTTCCGAATAATGCCTATGGATACCAGCCCGTTGCGCCTGTTGCTCACCCTCATGCTGCGCCGACTTCAACTTCTTTGATACTGCCGACTTACATTGAGGGCCCAGAGATGGATATTGAGCGGTTTTGCCTGGTATACAATTTGCCATCCTCCATCCAGGCCCATTTTCGTGAGAGCGCTATTACTGGAACACACGCCTTCGCGGAGATCAACAGCACTGATTTGAAGGAGATGGGTTTCAAGCTCGGTGAGATTATTGACTTGAAACGAGCAATCGGTAACTGGGTATCACGCATGGACTAAACTTTCTTCAAACACGTTTATCATTGCTATTCTACTCTCCTTTACACTCGACATTCTTTTTGTACACGTTCTTTTACTTTTCCTAGAAGTAACCTGCATGTAAAAAATAGCCAACCGAATCCGAAGCAGTTACGACCTCCATACACTGCATCAAGTCAAATATCAATCCGTGACCCTCATGGACAAGAATGGCTCGGTGTCGACGAATGAATGCCTTGACTTTTGAAAAGGCCTCTTCAATCGGATTTAGGTCAGGTGAGTACGGCAGCAAAAATTCGATGCAAATCTCTGTCATGACTCAGAACAGTGAGTACACTGGAAAGGTACCAAAAATTACTCACGAAAACGTTCGGCCAGTTCAAGAATTCCTTTGCCATGATGAATACGGGCATTATCCATCACCAAGACGCTGAGATATGATTATCCAGGGAAGGGAGTGCATAACGGCATCTGCTCAAAGTGCTGCATGAATATATGCATACCCGAAAACCAAGACAGTAACAGACAACCGTGAATTCCAGATATTCAAGAAAGAGATCCCAGGTCATTGAGCCTTCGACAACAGTGTTCGAGATCATGCCGTCGATAGTAAGCAGTCCTGTAGCCGAAAAGTGGCGTCCACAAACAAAGACCCCCTTCTTTATTACACGAGTGCCTTTTTTAGATCGTCCACGAGCCCTTGCTGAAGTCCGTTCGTCCTTGGAAACCTCATCAAGAAAGCCAAGTTGTTCAGGGGAATATTGCGCGATGTGTCGTATGTAGTCAGCATGGAGGTTCTCATTGCGTTCTGCTGCGATCTTCTTGAGTTTTTTGGTGGAAACCCCAGCACGGACAAGTTCTCGATGGATGGTTGTGAAATGCGCAGATATAAAGCGGTTGGTTTCCAGCAGTGAGAGCAGTTCATCTAAAAACCAGTCCGGACGGTGCTTGATGATGCGATTCAGGTAGTCGATGTCGTCGAAGTGAAGAATCCTAGGTCGCCCACGTACACCGTTGGTGTGCCGGATGACATCCCCAGTGGTGTGCCAAAGCTCAAGAACTTAGAACACGATAGAAAGTATGCCGCGAGATTTGAAGGCAGTCAATAATTTGAGCAACAGAGAGGATGCCATGTTCATGCATGCGCATGGCGGCTAATTTGAGGTCTCTAGATATCTTGCGGTATGGCATTGTTGAGGGAATAACGAGGAAACAATGGGGGCATCACTGGAAGGCCTACAAATGTGCTAACCCTAATCTAGGATCCCACTGTCTCTTGTTTGTCACACGGTGGCGGTAGTGCCAACCTTTTCGCAAATGGCTGTAATGGTCAAACAGACATTGTAGTGTGAGAAATTAAGTCAATTATACAGAGCCATAAGATACTACAGTTTAAATGTCTAGACTAGGCACGTATATACGAGGCTAAGTGTGTGATATGCCATTGCGAACGAGGCTGTGAGGCCACGAGAGTGACAGGCAAAAATGGGGCGTGTGGGGTCCACACCGCGTCGTACTGGGGCATTTCTATCGGTGGGGTAAGGGAGGGAACGGGCAGAAAACGAGGAGGCAGGAGAGGGCATGTACAAACGAGGCAGTGTGCCCACGCGCTGCCTCATCGGTTTGAACGAAAGGTGTGAACAAGGAGGGCCACCCTCGTTGTCATTGCGGGTACACTCCTGCTTGTTGACGACACCCCACCCTCCCACTCGTTGGTGATGCCACTCCCTGGTCCTCCTCATTCGTGACAAGCCGCCTTTTTGGTAGCCGAACATCCTCTTGTTGTTGTTGTTGTTGTAGTGGTCGCAGTGGTGATGGTAGCCTGCCGATGTATAGGGAGCAGTCGAGGAGGTGGTCGGAGGAGAGGAGGCAGTCGAAGTGGTGGTGGAGGTATTGATTGGGCCAGAGCAAACCACTGAAATGAACTGGACGATTACATAACAATTTGAGACCACGTGCTTGGGGCTAAAAGTCAGAGTGCATTCGTGAATTGGAAAGTGCGGCGAAAAAGTGCGGCGATCATGTGCGGCGGGTTTTGCCGCTGCACACATAACGTGACGACACGACTGGTTTCTCCCTAAGTTCCCCCCCTGTAATGCCCGCATTCTCTGATATTCTCCTGTAATATTATATACCCGCCAATCAGTATGTCGACGCTTCCTGCGATTGAACGAAAACGCGTTGGTGGAAAGTCAGTATGTTGCCAATTGCGGTTCCCACAAAGGCGGGTACAATGACAATGGCACACACGACGTCGGTAACATGACTTGTTTCTTTCCTCATGACCCCCTATAATATGCTTATGTACATATATATCTGGGGGTGGATTTTATGGAAATACACCTTATGATTGAAGGTTCCACAAAGGCGGGTAAGCCGCAAGCGGCTCCCTGGACACTAGTACAAACTCCATAATCAAGTTCATAACACATTTGATGTCAGCCACATGTAAGTAATTGCCTGAGTTGGCTCACAAGCGCAAGGCGAGTCAGAGTAACCACGCCATGTAAGCAACATGTAAGATACTAAAGACAAAAGAACGGGATGTGCATTGAGCCTCTCAAAAATCGCCACAGTGTTTATTAACAGTTTTATATAAATCTACTACATACTTATTTAGTAATAATGAAAACTATCTTGTGAGCAGCGAGACGTTGGCGAGACGCATCCAATTCAAGTCATGGGACTTGATGAAATGGGTCACATTATTGCCTGGCGGATTTTGCCGCCGCACACGATCGCCGCACACATTGCCGCACTTTCCAATTCCCAGATTTACTGAAAAGTCAAAAGCTATGCAAGACCCTGTATGCCCGGATTCCCACAACTCATGGACCCGTTACAACGTGTGACAGCGTCCCTTGCGCGTTACCCTGTGATGGGTCTGTTGTAACGTGTACCCACGCGTTACGATCACAGTCGGAGTTTTCCGACAGTCAGTCCTCGTTTGCGAAGACGCTTGTGCATTTCCTGAAAAGAGGAATATTCGTTAGCGGAGAATTGTCCTGCACAGGAAGCCAAGCACTCTTTCTTCGTGACGTACTTCTGGATATTCCCCAAGAATGACTCATACTTAAATGAGGTATGGCGGCCGAACACCAAGACAAATCAGACCAACTCTACTCTGGAGATAATAAAAATTCCACCAACGTTTCGATCAATGAGGCCAGATGAAATATGAACGGAAAATACAAAACCCCCGCCTCCTTTTCCTTGATGAGGCTGCGTTCCGGGAGTCGTTGAAGGCGGAACTCCCGGGGGAGATATTGAATGGGTTGATCGCAAGCCAGGTAAAGCATCTGGCCGAGGGACAACCCAGGCGCAACTTAAGCAGTCCACCTTCAGTGACTCGGAAGAGCAAACAGCGTCAAATAGTGGACAGAAAACAGTAGTGTGCACGATACATCGTCAAGGAAATGTGGGTGCGAAACGGAGAGAACAGGAGCGACTAGAACACGGAACTGAAGAGGATCTAGTCAGAAGAATAAGTGAAGGCAGATCGGGATAATGTATAAGGTTGAAAAGCGACCATGTATCTTTGAACCTCCCAAACCAAATCCAGTGGCTCCCAGCGCGGTTGAGCTTTCAGGAGGCGAGAAGCCGAGACTGCCGGCTTCCAATACAACGATAACTTCCACCGCGGGCACCGGCGTCACTGCAACCAGACATGAATTGAAGCACGTCCATCGACTGATTCCATCCACGTCCATGCGAGAAAGAAACCAGAGTACACGTGAAGCATTTGCGGGGGTGGTTGGGAAATGACGAGGACACCGGTTCCGGGCAATGTACTGCAGGCGAGGGAACAATTTGGAAACTCACCTGGTAGCGTAATCAGACAACCAGTGTACAAGTTCGGGAGGCAAGCAGGGATCCTGTGATCCATCGGATGAACAGTTTCTGGAGCGCGCAACTATGTTAGCTGGTGGTGGGTGCAAAAGGCCCAGGATCTGGGGCCCCTTCGCAGGCCGAGCTGTCGATCGTTATCTGACGTGGAGGAGAGGGTGACACGAACAATAAAGAAGGGGATGAATGGAGTGAGAATGCGGGATAGAGGGACTTACCAACGGTCATGAGATCACTCTTTTGCGAACGCCGGGAAAGAGCCATCCACATCGAATGATGCGCATAGGGCGGCACTGGCAATCCAGGTCATCGACGGTTGCTCTGATAATCCATCCATCCAAGAGTATTCCAATGGGAATGAGAAGGTAAACAGAGACATTGTGAAGCTTCATTTTTATAACACATGCGATGTGTTTGAGGACAAGGAAAACGGAGAAAATAAAATTCGCACGGGTCCAAGTTTTCCTCCCTCTCGGCCATTGCCGGACCCCCCTTCGTTATCAACCCTCGTTATCAACCCCCATCTCTCTTCAGTTCCAAACATTCTTCAACCTCGTGGAGCACTCATTTTGGCGATTAAAAAACATTGAAAACCAGACTCGTGGATTAAAGACCCCCAAAACGCAGGGCAACATATTCTTGGTTGCCCTTTTCTTGGCCTTCATTCCCTCTCTCATCAACGCAATTTCTCCCCGCTCGCTGAATTTTCTGGTCTCTGTACACCGTCAGCTGGTTATCGATTTCTTCCTGTTGACGTTGCGTCGTCGCCGACTCGGTACACCTTGTCTCCATGTCTCGCGCCTGCTTCCACAATCCTAATATCCAGCGCGACCTACGCGTATTCTCAGTATAGCTTGCCGTATTTCAGCGTTTACCAGAAAGGTCAGATCTCATGCGGAAATATATAGTGCTTCTTTCTCACAAATAACCACATTTCTTTTCATTGTTATCGCAGTCATCGTTATCTTGAGTCATCGCACCTTCCTTGTTCTTTTCCGGGCTCTCCCCGTCGCCAACTCCGAATAGCGCCGTCGTTTTTCTTCCCCTTAAGTAACTCCGCTACGTACTTATCCCACCCTGAGTCCGTCCTCACCCACGAGAAGTTGCGCCAACGATGGCGCAAAGCAACGCGAGATAACAGCCAGATCGGCGGGTCTTAGGAGCGAAACAATATGAAATGAACGACCCTTGCGCTGTAAATTTCCTGGGGATGACACTTCGGAGAGATTCCCTCCGTTCTATTTCTTCGGCGGTCGGGTCTGACTAGGACATGCAATAAACCTATATCTCGGCATCCTGGCTAGTGAGATCAAATTCAGATGATATCTAGCGGCTAATTGCCCCTGGACTCTTATGGAACAATTATTGAGGGCGCCAACTTGCTCTATTTCTCACTAGTGGGGCACACCGGTCGTTTCTATGACCCATTTGCGGTTGATATGGGGGCGTTTCACACCGAATCAACTTTGATGCTTCGGAGTTGGGTTTCGGACTCATACCGAGGAGTGTGGTGGTGGAACAAGGTGCGAAGACTCTGTCTATTGGCTCTTTATGCTTTCGGGACGAGGGAGTTTTCATTTTTCATTGTGGGCTTCCTTACTGATAACAAGTCTCTGCTGGCAGACTTTGAATTAAACGACGACGTTTTGGATTTTCTCCAGGAGATACAGGAATCGAACAGAGCTGAGCAGCACAGTCAATTTTGGCTCGAATCGTTTTTATTGGCACTTTCTAGCCACCTCGATCTGTTGAACAGGTTGTGATGTGGAGGGAGACCATCAAAGCGTATGAGGCTTCCTTCTTGTCGTGAATTTTCACGACCTGGCCCATCGTAATAACGTATCATACAGTATACCAGAGTGCATGTTTGTCTATAGTCCCAGTGAATAGTATTGGCTTCCAAGTATTGGCTTCCAAGTATCCGCTTTTGGATGACCGCTTCTTTTGCACCTACAGTCATCGATTTCGATCACAAAAACACCGTGAAAATGTCAACGTTGAAGGGGAAACCCTTGGCTCTAAAATGCACAGATTCAGCTGCAAGATCTCTTAAAACGACGAACTCCATAAATGGGATTCTCAACGCCAACACGGGGTACGCGCCAAGGCGTTGTTGGGGTTTTCTGTGTCAGCAATGAGTCGCACGAGCAGCTGAGGCTGCGCCGCTGTCGGCCTGTGTACACTGAATTGAACTTGGATGCTGTGCGCTTCCACGGCTTTTATAAGCAACCGTCAAGTTCGCTCACTCATCCTCCCCCCACGAAAATCTGTTTGTCGACCCACAAATCGTGGTGACAATCAACCCCGGACCAGCCCCGGACAACACCCAGTGAAGTACGCCTCTTTATCCGATGGACCAAGCTGTACGAGACTACATTACCAAATCTTTCCATAACGACCCCAACGTCGTTGGTGAAGCTGCAATTGAACTGCAGGGACTCTCAGAATCAGGCAAAGTATACAATTGTCTGACTTGAAGATTGTTAATAATGATTCAAATAGACGCCGAGTTTCAAAAGCTGATTGAACTTGCCACTGTCCAGATCATCGCCCTCGGTAGCAGCGAGGTGGATGTTCGAACCCCAGGTGAAAAAGGTGTCTCAAAACTCTCAGAGCAAGGTACATATTAGATATTCTTGGATACACCCCGTTGACATACTTGTAGCAGAGGTTCGAGAGTCAACTGGGTCCGCTATTTCTCAGGTCATGAAATTGCGCAAGCATGGTAAAGTATCGAGTTTTCTGAGCTAAACATCACTAATAGACTCGTAGCCCAGCTTCGAGACGCAATTAGGCCCTTCATTCCTCAGATCGTCGCCCTCCTCAGTCACAATAGGCGGGATGTTCGTCAGGCGGGCATAGATACATTATTGGAACTCTCCCTGGATCAGCACGGTGGGGTATCAATTTTTTTGATCGAACATCGCTAATGTACTTCTAGACGCGTGCTATCCAGGGGAAATTAGGCACGTGAAATTTCCTCACATCATCTCCCTCCTCGATCACAATGAACGAGATAGTCGTGAGGCGGGTGTAGATGTATTATTGAAACTCTCCGAGCGCGGTAAGGTTTCAAAATTTTTATTAGACATCACTAATGTACATCTAGCCGAGTGTCGAGAGGCAATTAAGCCCGTCATTCCTCAGATCATTGCCCTCCTCAATAACAGCATGGATGAACGGTGGAACCCCATTGAGCATAGTAAGGCATCGGATTTTGTGAGCCAAACATCACTAATGTACTTGTAGCGGAGTCTGGAGAGGCAATTTGGCACACACTTCCTGAGATCCTTGCCCTCCTCAGTCACAGCGAACAGGAGGTTTGTCAAGCCGGTGTTGATGGATTGTCGAAACTCTCGAAGCACCGTAAGGTATTGTGTTTTCTGAATGAAACATCACTAATGTGCCTCCAGCCGAATTTCGAAAAGCAATTCAGGCCAGCATTCCTCAGATCATTGCCCTCCTCAGTGACAGCAAGCCGCATGTTTGGCAGGCAGCTGAAAATGTATTGTCGAAACTCTCAGAACACAGTAAGTTGTCAAAGGTTCTCATCTAAACATCGCTAATGTACCTCTAGCCGAGTTTCGAGAGGCAATTCAACCTGCCATTCCTCCAATCATTGCTCTCCTCAGCCACAGCGTAATGTATGTTAGTCATGCCAGTGAAGATACATTGAAGAAACTCTCAGAGCACCGTAAGGTATTGAGCTTTCTGGCTGAAGCATCACTAATGTGCCTGTAGCCGAATTTTGGAAGGCAATTCAGGCTGGCATTCCCCAGATCATTGCCCTCCTCAGTGACAGCGAACTGCATGTTTGTCGGGCGGGTGCAAATGTCTTGTTGAAACTCTCAGAGCACAGTAAGTTGTCAAATGTTCTCATCTGAATGTCACTAATGTACTTCTAGCCGAGTTTCGAGAGGCAATTAAGCCTGCCATTCCTCTGATCATTGCTCTCCTCAGCCATAGCGTAATGTATGTTAGTCAGGCCAGTGTAGATATTTTGTGGAAACTCTCGAAGCACCGTAAGGTATTGTACTTTCTGACTGAAGCATCCCTAATGTCCCTGTAGCCGAATTTTGGAAGGCAATTCAGACCGGCATTCCTCAGATCATTGCTAGCCTCAGTGACAGCAAGCCACATGCTTGTCGGGCGGGTGCAAATGTGTTGTCAAAACTCTCAGAGCACAGTAAGTTGTCAAAGGTTCTCATCTAAACATCACTAATGTACCTCTAGCCGAGTTTCGAGAGGCAATTCAACCTGCCATTCCTCCAATCATTGCTCTCCTCAGCCACAGCGTAATGTATGCTAGTCATGCCAGTGAAGATACATTGAAGAAACTCTCAGAGCACCGTAAGGCATTGAGCTTTCTGGCTGAAGCATCACTAATGTGCCTGTAGCCGAATTTTGGAAGGCAATTCAGGCTGGAATTCCCCAGATCATTGCCCTCCTCAGTGACAGCGAACCGCATGTTTGTCGGGCGGGTGCAAATGTCTTGTTGAAACTCTCAGAGCACAGTAAGTTGTCAAATGTTCTCATCTAAATGTCACTAATGTACTTCTAGCCGAGTTTCGAGAGGCAATTAAGCCTGCCATTCCTCTGATCATTGCTCTCCTCAGCCATAGCGTAATGTATGTTAGTCAGGCCAGTGTAGATATTTTGTGGAAACTCTCGAAGCACCGTAAGGTATTGTACTTTCTGACTGAAGCATCCCTAATGTCCCTGTAGCCGAATTTTGGAAGGCAATTCAGACCGGCATTCCTCAGATCATTGCTAGCCTCAGTGACAGCAAGCAGCATGTTTGTCTGGCGGGTGCATATGTGTTGTCGAAACTCTCAGAGCACAGTAAGTTGCCAAATGGTCTGAACTAAACATCACTAATATACCTCTAGCTGAGTTTCGAGAGGCAATTCAGCCTTCCATTCCTCGGAAAATTGCTTTCCTCAGCGACAGTGTAATGCATGTTAGTCAAGCCGGTGTAGAGACATTGTCAAAGCCCTCGGAGAACCGTAAGGTATTGAGTTTTCTGACTGAAGCATCACTAATGTGCCTGTAGCCGAATTTTGGAAGGCAATTCAGGCTGGCATTCCCCAGATCATTGCCCTCCTCAGTGACAGCGAACCGCATGTTTGTCGGGCGGGTGCAAATGTGTTGTCGAAACTCTCAGAGAACAGTAAGTTGCCAAATGGTCTGAACTAAACATCACTAATATACCTCTAGCCGAGTTTGGAGAGGCAATTCAGCCTGCCATTCCTCCAATCATTGCTCTCCTCAGCCACAGCGTAATGTATGTTAGTCATGCCAGTGAAGATACATTGAAGAAACTCTCAGAGCACCGTAAGGTATTGAGCTTTCTGGCTGAAGCATCACTAATGTGCCTGTAGCCGAATTTTGGAAGGCAATTCAGGCTGGCATTCCCCAGATCATTGCCCTCCTCAGTGACAGCGAACCGCATGTTTGTCGGGCAGGTGCAAATGTGTTGTCGAAACTCTCAGAGAACAGTAAGTTGCCAAATGGTCTGAACTAAACATCACTAATATACCTCTAGCCGAGTTTGGAGAGGCAATTCAGCCTGCCATTCCTCCAATCATTGCTCTCCTCAGCCACAGCGTAATGTATGCTAGTCATGCCAGTGAAGATACATTGAAGAAACTCTCAGAGCACCGTAAGGTATTGAGCTTTCTGGCTGAAGCATCACTAATGGGCCTGTAGCCGAATTTTGGAAGGAAATTCAGGCTGGCATTCCCCAGATCATTACCCTCCTCAGTGACAGCGAGCGGCATATTTGTCTGGCAGGTGTAAATGTATTGTCGAAACTCTCAGAGCAAGGCAAGATGCTAGATCTTTTGATCCGACTGTTATTGACATAGTTGTAGCCGAATTACGAGAGTCAATTAGGCCTGCTATTCCACAGTTAATTGCACTCCGTAATCGCGGAGACTGGCACGGTCATCAAGCATGCGTTCATGCATTGAAAAATATTTCCAACCAAGGTAAAATCTCCATTTTCTGGTCTGAATATCACTGATGTTGACTGTAGCTGTGTTTCAAGATTCCACTGTGGTAGCTATTCCTCAGCGCGCCACTCCCTTTTGTGACATCGCCCAGCATACATGTATGGCCATGTCAGCAAAACTTCCAGAAAAAGGTAAGATATTTACTTTCAACATGCCAATGTTGCTGGGGAACGAATGAATTGCGTCACCTTGTACCACAACCGTTATGGGACCTCATCATGAATTACTACTACCTTCACATGTGGCCTTTATTTCAATCGAGGCCTGTGCTAACGACACTGTCTATTTTGTAGGAATCGATGATGATACTGTATCCAGGATAGTTGACAACGATCAGTCGGAACATCTCCGTATGTCATATATATTTTCAACTAGTTCCAGCTCAATAGTTGCTAGAAACCACAACATACTGGATTGCCGCCGAGCATGCGTTAAAACATGCGAGAAACAATATGTCATCAGTTTCCGAAGTTTTTGATAGGTCGCAAATTCAAAAGTCTGAATACGCCGTTTATGCCGGATTCGATGAGTCTCTCATTAAATCTGGTGTGGGTTATATCGAACAAATTCATGTTTTCGTCTCGGCAGAAGTGGACGCCAATTCCCCTCTGTTGACAGAACTGGGAAGATTATTTTCCCCATTCTCTTCCATCCTATTCACAGGCTCCTCTTGGTATTGTATGCCAGTATTCCAAGCCGGCGTCGATGGAGATGTTTGGGATTTTGATGAGCTCACTTATTTCACTGCTTCAAAATTTACCGATGGTGGATCCAGCGCTAAAACCCCTCTGACCGTGATTAGTCTTTCTCAAACTCCCAGGCTGGCTGACAGACCGACTGGTTCCTCACAAGGCGGCTCTAGCAATGGGGATGGGGAGAAGAACGAGGGGCGTAAACCAAATAAAGGCAAAGAAAGAGACAGGGAAGACAACGATAAAGCTAATAAAGGAGACAAGAACGACAAAGACCCTGACGACGACCCAGAAGACCCGTTTGAAGATCGAGGTGGAACTATTGCCAGGCCGGCAAAAATTTTCTTCGAGATCGTTTCCAAGGTATACCCAATTCACGACAGCCTAAACGCCTTTCAAGCTCAAATTCTGACAATGGACGGTAGCTTGACCATAAAGGTAGTTCTTCATAGTTTCCTGAGTGATTACAGCCTAATTAAATACAATGTGTAGACGACGCCACCAGTTCCTCAGAGCCCAGACCCGTTTCCAACACGTCATATTCAACTCACAGGACTTACATTTGGCACCAAGCAAACCATGGAGATGGCGTACCGGCAATTTTATGTCGGGATTACTATCGATTCCCAACATAAAAACGCCCGCGTTAAGTGCAAAAGCCCAAAGAGAACCCCAGAGTCCGAGAGGGAGGAAAAGCGGACGACATCAACGAAAAAAGGTGTGGCTCGCGGCATGGAAGGAGGCCTGACCCTCGGAGCACACCCTCAGGGAACGATAAAAGTTGCTAAAACGAAGACGGACGAAGAAACCGGAGGCTTTGAGAAGAAGCGATATACCTCCAGGATTACGGAGCAACACCACGATGGTTTCATTTGGTGGGGCTTCTACGTTGACGATCTCCATGAGCAGGAAAGGGGAATTGAATTTCCAGATGATGCTCTCCCTACTGTATGCTTCGAGTTCGTTGGCGACCCTAAAGTTCCCCCAACCCCTCCGGAGCGCATAGATCTTGAAATTGCTTCCTATTGGTCGATTATTACCGAGAAAAAGGAGGAAAGTAACTGGATTCGCAGATTTTTGAATCTCTCCACTTCTTCTGGAAATGCTCAGGCTACATCTTACTCGAATCTTTGCCAGATAGTAGCCTTGAAAACATTCCCATCCGATTTGCCACCGCGGTCTGACTATAAAGCGACGATGGACGTCAGGCCTGGAGGTCCCGACAGAGATATTGACTGTTGTACTAAAGTAGACATACCGACGGCGGATTCAGTTACTGTGACACAAGAATTCAATGCTGGTAGGTTCATAATTTGCCCACTTGTGGACTTGCCTCTGACGATACAAATGCTTTCAGATGTTTGGCCTAAGCTAAGCACCTTAACACTTCCAATGCACGCAGAGTTAAAACTCTCGGACCACTACCGAAAAACCTTGGAAAATTCGGGTGGTGATACCAAAAGCCACTAGTTTTATTCAAGGAGTTCCGAATCGTTGTGGAAATGATTTATCTTGCCATACCTTTCATTTAGTTTTGTTCAATTTTGACGTCTTCATTTCAACGCAGTTTGAAAATTTGTATATATTCTTTTCTCTCTTTTCATCTTCCAAACTGTTCAACCGTTTTCTTATAGTTCACATCTTCTAGACTTCTGCAGATACTTGACCGACCTTTCACTGATAGCTCCTTATCTACGTGCCGTTTAGATATTAGGTTCAATTTTAGCATCCTTACTTTCACAGGTATCGGCCATTAGTTCCCAGTCTTTTATTTGTGAAAACTCGTCCTTTAAGTGATTAAACTCACAAGTGGCAAATGAATGGAAATAGGTAGTGCGACGGGGAAATTCCTCAAACTTGTGAAAATTTGGACTTAACGAGTGCGGGAAAGTATTATATAACAGCAGCCATCATTCCTTCCATGTAACACTTGCCTCCGGTCGTACACGTCGAATGAACAAAAGCACAGTACCGTCTTCATGATAGGGTGCTGCTCCAGTCCTCCACGCCACTTGCGACGAAAATCCACTACGCCAACTGCACCTCCGACTCCCGAGGAGTCCCCCCAATAGGATAGACGACAGGACTCAACCAGTCTTCGAGCCGCTTCACCTTGATCATTCTTTTGTTGGGTTGTATGAAGGTTTCTCTGGGAAGGCGCACTTTGGAAGGTAAAAGGTTCGTTGTTTTATTGTCTACCGATCTATTCCGCCTTTCGTTCGAACCAATTGCTTACTCCCTTTGATCTCGATATACGTTCCAAAATTTGCCGATTGTGTACATCGATTCGTCTTCGTTCCTTTATCCAGGTTCGGATTACACGATAAATGATATGACGAGCAGCGCCCTTGCGAACAAAGGGAAGGAAAAACAGGTTCAAGGTACGCCCTTCTCCTCTCTGCCCCCTTCCCATTCGCATTGCCTCTCGTTGCGCCATCCGCTATGCACGAGTCGAAGTAAATGCATCATTTGTTGGTTTGCCGATGTCGACGTATATAAGTATGCTGATCTTTGATCATTCCCCCACCCTTGAACTCGCGTCTCTTTTTCTACGTCCCAATAAGTTACCCTTCTTTACTCCATTTTTAGATGGGATCGTTAATGCTAATACGTTTTTTTTCTCTATCCTCAAGGGACGGCTATGAACCAGTGACTGCGATATCGCCCTCCCGAACAAATCTCCATCTACGTCTATGCATCTCGTCTAGATCAACTACGGTCGTTATTAATTCTCGAGCCTCTTCCAACACGTCACCGATGGCTTCGTGGGATTACGTTGGGTTGACCTAAACATCTGCATCTGCATCTGGGCTCCCTGCCTAAGGAGGAGACGCGGAGAAAGCGGCAGGCCTGGGAGGAATGTTTGGTCTGGTTGACCTCATGACCCGAAGGTGCAGGGTGCGAGATTAGATTGAGGGGCGTGGTAGCAGGCGAAGAACTGTCTCGGGAGCGGTGGTGGCTACGCCTGTTGGGGAATCTGACTTGTGCTACCTGTTGCGATCGGGATCGGATGTGAAGGGGCTCGAACCGAATAATGCTGCTCGCTCGGAGCTTTGCTGACTCGAGGATCCAATGGTTTACCTTGGGTGTGCTGTTGTTCATCCACTACGTCTACGAGGTTGCCATGCGCGAGCGTGCGGAGATACCACATTTGAATGAGGAGAACAACAGACGACGAGCGGCGTGTCCTGAACGTGATTACGGAACCAACGACGAAGCGAAAGTCTCTTCTTTACCGCTATCCTAACAAGTTTCGCAAACCGTTCCTCGCCAACTCCTCCTCCCGTCGCGCAACGGCCTGCTTAATTGCGAATTCGGAAAATTGGTGCTGCTGCTTTTGGAGCCGCGACACGAATTGTTGGAGGTATGTTATATCCTCGTCCTTCTGGTGGAGGAGTGACGTGGATCGTTGTTCGTTCGGGAGAGGTGTCTGTTCCCGCGCAAGAGTTTGGCTGTTTACGGTGTCGCAATGAGCTTAACGACCGAGAACCTGAGTGAGAATAATACGTTAACATTAAGCTCCGATGGGGTCTGATTCGATTTGCATTTTCTCAGCGTCGGCGAGGCGGTTCAATAACCAGAGTCGTTCATGCCGGAGGGGCTAAACGGCAGATGGGCGCATGGAAGGCTAGATGCAGAATTAATAAGTACAATCCCTAACAAATTGGGTGAACTCACGCTGAGGCTCAGCGTGGATTTGATATCCGATGCAATTGCTTGTGAGTATTCTCGAGGGAGCGGTGGTATGAGGCCATTCCTATTGAACAAATAGAAGGAAAGAAAGATGCGAACGTACCGAATAAAAATCCTTAATTCGAGCTGTGTCTCGGGTGCACGAAATGGAGATTTGAGAGCGCAGAGTTCGTAAATGAGAGAACCCAAGGACAAGATGTCCGATTCGGAGTCGTCCGCCTTTTCTTGCATCATCTCAGGTGAGTATATGCGGGAATCGGACTTTGGAAGTGACTTACCTCAACATAGGTGCTCGCGAAACTCGCCTGTACAAGCAAGGGGGTGACACTAAAAAAAATAAGGATATCACGTCGAATTTTTTTTTAAGGAACAATTTGGTGGACTAACTAACTGGTTGTGGGAAATACCTTCCAGATATAGTAATTTTTTTTGATCTAATCTAATCTAGTTTATTTAAATTCTTTTTTTCCAACTCTTTTTTGCCACCCTAGATGGTTTTCCATCATTATTTCATTTATCTACTAAAGAATTACCAGCCAATAAAAGCTAAAATACATTTTATTTAGTTCTTAATACTTATACACCTGAGCTTAACGTTGGCTCCCAGATTGTCATTTGTCATTATAATTTGCAATGCTTTCAATGCTTGGCATCTAAAAAACCCAGCATACAGGTGAGAAATAGCTACAAAATAGCCCATTTATTAGTGGGTCAAAAAAAATTTTAAAGTCCTCTGGGCAGGACTAACTAACCAACGTGATATCTTAGATTTTTTCCCTGTCACCCCCTTGTGTACAAGTACTTTGAGAGGCCCAAATCCTCTGGTTTGACCGTGTTGTTCTCATTGAGAGATACTAGAGGAGAATAATTAGAGAAACGAGCGCTTGCGCAATGTATGAGGACGAACTTTTGTCCGGTCTGAGATCGCGATGCAGAATTGAACTCTCCGGGAGCCTCCTTCCGCGTGGATGGGCGGACTCGTTCCCTGATCTGCTATGGTCGTTCTGGTAATGGCAATGGTGCAACGCTTGGAGAATTCGGAGGAAATAGTGTCAGACAGTGTCTTCGGGTATGGCCCGTATGGGCTGGTTCTGTTTGGTTGCTTGATTTATGATAGCGGAAAGGTCGCCACCGCCGCAGTATTCCATGAGAATGTAGAGAATTCCAGCGTCTCTATCGACGTGGCATCGTACAATGTGGTCATGATAGTGTTCCTGCGCGTTGTTGCTGTCAGTCGGTGTTGAAATTATAGGAGTTGGTCAAGACGCACATTTTTGCTACAATCTGCTTTCTATCTCGCTCAATCATCCTCTCAAAGTTGAGTTCCTTGCGTGTGAATATCTGCGAGAAGAGCCTTGAGCCTAGGAACATGCAAGTGCCACATATAACACGCACCAAACCATCCATTTTCCGTCATACTTCGCAATAATACCAATGAAGCGACTTCCAATGATATCCAGTGGTTTGTAGTTGTCGAGCAACAGGAAAGTCATCGTGATAAGGGCACGTATGTACTAGGGTTGCGTGTAAAACTCAGCCGAGGTATAAAATTATGTAAATTATGAGGGCCATTTTTGGCGAGGGTAAATAATGTAAATTACATTGTAAATTACAAAATTTTCGCCAGAGCACGTGATCTGAACAAGTCACGTGCATCTTTTTTCGCGCCCACAATGCAATGACATTGAGGGCGCTACAGCTCTCTACACCCACTTGTTCAACTCGAAAACACCGCCAGCATCCTCATTATCCACCTCGTCCTTCACAACGACTCCCATCTCGCTCACTTTGGAGTCTTTGGACTTCTTCACACGTGAAATAGGGCCATCTGCAAGGATCTCAGCGAGCTCATCCGAGCATAGTAAATCAACCTCATCATCCTGATCAATAGCACTCGACGGAGGCAGGGTAAAACCTTGAGGAAATGTCAGGGTTGTCCATGCCTTATGCGGGCTTGACCCAAGAGTCTGGTTGTAAAATGTAAGGTTTGAAACTGTACAGGCGTCGCACAATTCTGCCTGACCACTTATGAATTTTTTACATTTTTTACATACCTGATATCTGGTTCGGTAAAAAATTAGTAAATTACTGTAAATTACACATGTAAATTACACTTTGTAAAAAAACCCCGAGTTTTACACGCAACCCTAGTATGTACTATGTATCCCAGAGATTTCAACCACCACATGACTGCGACGTGATTGGATTAGATTTGGATTAGATCACGGCCTGGGAATAGAACCCACTGAATGCAATTCCACACACCACAGCAACTCTGAAGGATTTCCAACTTCATCGAGTGTTCCGGCCAACGAATTGGAAATCAGATATGAATCCGACTACTAGAACTGAGGCATTGATATCTGAAATTGAATAATGATGCATCAGTTGGTGATCAGGATAAGCGAGGTCGAGGAAGGTGGATCTGGCTCGGCTCGGAACCAAGAATGACGAATGGAAAAATCACATCATACCACGATGTAGAACAGTTTGAATAAACCCCATACATACACTGTTGTCATACGACCGACAACTAGACAACGGGGGGAAAGAAAGAAAGTCGAGAATCCGAACAGAAAAGGATCTGAATACCAACGCTGTGCAGACCCTGGACCTCTCGAATTGAACCCTCATGGGTGTGGGATGCAATCAGTATATGCCACCCGCCACCAGATTTGGATCGGAGGATGCTCATTAACTGAAGCTAGGCACGCCAATGAGGGAGAAACCAGAGAAGGCGCACATGGGGGATGTAATGGAATTGAATGGTGAATTAGGAAGAATGGTGAGAAGAATATAGCCTTGTAGGGAACCAACCAGAGAAGCGTTATGCGAGAGTGCTGGAGTATTGCTTGAAAAGAGAAGGATTCATTAGCGGAGAATGGTCGAGGTGAAACTGCATAGGAAGCGTACGTTCTCCACGCTTCGAACTGGCTCCATCGTCCTCCAGTGGAATCTTCGTGATCTTTTCAGAGCTGACTCCATGCTTGGGATCGAACTCTTCTGGTATGTTTACGAACTTGACACTGGTCCCAAAGGCAAGAACGAACATTAATATCAAGAATTCTCTATGAGGAAAGCCCCAAGATATTAAAAAAAGACGTAAAGCTGTCGATTGGATGCCCAGAAGAATGAAAATAAAGCAATGATGGAGAACGGGAAGTAAGTATGGATGCATATCTTGCATCCCCCCATACCCTTGAACCACCAATGGTGCATCTTTAAGTACATTTTTTGGGTTCTCCGTAAACCGAAATGGACTCATCAGGAGATCACCAGCGAATTAATTAGCCAGGGTGATGACTACTGATGCGTGACGGCGTGAAGGAAGTGGGGGTGTGAAACTCGGTTGAGAACAAAAGAAGACGGAGAGGGTGTAATATACGTAGCGGTTGAGAGGGATGGAAGCTGCATGGACAGTGCTGGTTTGATTCAACTCAAAGACATTGCGCATATCCGTCAGTCTTTCAATGCCAGAGCGGAAGGTGATGTGTTTACCGCGTATCGCCATCTGTCAATTTCGAGCAACCGCAAGTAGTATGCCCTGTAATCACGTTCACGGCGTCGACGGCATAGGGTGTGGGGGTCGTCGTGCTGGATTCCATTGAGATACAAAGAAGGGGGGATTCATGAGAAAAGACAAAGGTGAACAATAAATATGAAGGGATCGAATGGAAAGATGGAAACGAGTGGGGGTGCGTCGGACCCCAGGCCAGGGGATTTAACGTAACATCGGAAGTATGAACGTAAGCCCTCTCCTTGGTGCTAACCTTACATGATGGGGGGCCAAAAATGAAGAGAGGTCTGAGGGGATGCAAAGTCTGCGTCAGCCTGAAAGAAGTAAGAAGGAAAGAACCCCCCGACAAGTCCGAACCTGGGTCCGTGCGTCCTTGACCTTGTTTTGCTCCTCCTCATCGTTCCTTCCTCCATCAGATAATTACTAAAAACCGATCTTCTCGACTTTAAAGAAGTGTGGATGTAATTATCCAGGACGCCATAGGTTCCTCTGTTAGATCTCACATTCGAATCCCAAATCTATCGCTGGCGCTGAAAAGGGGATCCATTCGATCCTTTCTCTGTTGCCCCCCATGAATTACCACCCATATCTACATCCTCTCCATCCTCTCTCGCGCTCTGGATTGATCAATGAACATAACCACCAGTCTTCTCGATGCTGATATGACGAAATTCGTCTGACTGGTGTGGTTTCGGCATGATACGCATGTGGGCATCGAAGTTGAGACGGAGGGTAGTGGTAAATCTCAACTCTATGGCTGCATATATTATATTGTGCATTTCAGCGTCTTGACGAACCACATAAAATCAGCTCTCGAACCATTCCTTTTGCGTTTGAAACCCTTTCTGGTATGCCCTAATTTCCTCTCGGGAACTGCCACTTTGCGCCTTCCTCGACACCATCCTACTTCACCAAGGGCCATAGTTGTGTAAAAGGACAATCGATCCAAATTCCACATCCCTTACATAGTGTCACTTTCTATTCCATTGGAGAGGAGGTGCAACGTGGCGTTGCCTGTTGTCACTGAAACTTGGGGTCTCAATTCAATCCCTTTCTACAGCTGTAAGTAAGGACTTGTCTCATTCTTATCACCCTCCACAACCTCAATACACATTTACCCCGCTCCTCCTCTAATGGTCCAAGAGAATCCTCCGCCGATGACCCCAAATCAACGTTGATTTCGCCTCATGTGTACAAGTTTGTCTCCAACGCTGTTGGCTGAACAAAAAGTGCACATGTTTTACCGTATCGTTTCCGCCAAGTTGTGCTTGGGGTCTTGGCGGTCTCAACTCTTGTTTTATTGGCCTTGAAAATCCTTGTTGTACATTGCGCTTGCGTTGATCCGAATAGTGTCAACAGACACATTTAAATTCACGGCGGATTCATCGAGTACAGGCCCGTTCTTTATGCTCCATCGCTCTCGTTCCTTGATGTATGCTGGACCCCACTGGAGGGAGTTAAGTAATATCATCTCGTCATACACACCAACCATATGAAGTGACCCAATGTACACGGCAACTTGCATCCATTCTCATCCACCCCCGCATGAAATAGGAAGACAGATTGGATTGTTTTTTTTAGTTGACTTGACGTTGGGTCAGCTTCGCTAGTGTGTTTCGTTTCACATATTACGGGCATATAATCATCTTGGATGAATTACTTTGCAACCCATGGTGATGTGCCCTGGTGCCTCTTTTGCTATGTATCGATCTCTTGGGGCAGTTTTTGTTCCTGCATGTGTCTCCTCATGCATCATTCCTCGCTCTCCTCAATCTCTACTGATACATCTTACGTCTCTCGTTCCACATTCAATTGTACTAGTACTCGATCTATATGGGACACGAACCCCCTCAGAGCCACTATGATTAGCATCATCAGTTGGCAATCGATCGATAATGAGGCAACGCTTGAGATTACCCAGAATTTGTTATGTGTTGTCTTTGGGGGTGCTTTTGGATCAATCTAGCGCCCTTCTTTCTCTTTCCATTCCAAAGTCTCGGTCTTAGTGCACTGATATTTTCATACGATATGAGTACGAGCACCCGTTTCGTACCTACATGCAGTACCTTCTGGGTGTTCTTTCCCTTTCTTGAATCTCCATGTCAACTCAAGCTCCACTTGCATACTAGTAGTTTCTTTATTGATATCCTCCACCTGTTGCGTGGTTTTACGACGAGAATGAACATGCATAAATGGGGGAAGTGTGAGATGCACTGTCACAGGTTTAAAATAAGGACTCTTTTCTGCCCAATCAAAAGATTTATTGCCAAAATAAATTGCCCATTCCTTAATCATGAACCCCTTCCACTCTCTGGGTCCACTGCGAATCGGGATGGATTTCATCCACAAATTGCGAGTGAATTCAGTATGTTCTGTCATGAAGGTTGACGGCATACGGTAGGTCGGGGGTGGAATCGTGATACGGGTTCGAAATGTGATTGAGATACAAAGAAGGGGAGGTGGAGATATAAAGAGTTTGGGAAGAGATGGAATCGAGTTGAGTTGCCAGGCAACTTATCTGCAACCTTGTATTACATAAATGTATATGTTTCCGGTTCCTAGTCCCCCTGAGTCCAGCCGTCAATGGCTATCAAAAATCGGGTACTGTGTTCGCTGTGTATCAGGATGGATTTCATCCGAAAATTGAGAGTGAATGCAGTATGCCCTTTGATGACATTGACAGCATGAGCGGGTGTCTGGATGAGATATAAACTGCGGGAGATTACCAAGAGAGATATCTACGATATGAAGGGTTTGGGAGGGGATGTGTTGAACGAGTCTAGGTACGCTCGTCACTAAACCGTGATGTCTCGTGCCATGCATCGGAAGAAGGCCATAATGAGCACCCCACTACGCGAACCCGCAACGCATCAGACAACAATCTTATTACCAGTGAATGACGGGTTTAAATCATAGAGAATGGACGTAAATTCATCTGAATACTAAAACCGATTGTCAATCGTTGTAGTGATGCGAAGCGGAGGACACAGAGATTGGCTTGGTTCAAAGACCATTTTGTGCGAAATCGGCAAAGGACACGAAAAGTGGAAATATTAACCATTGACAGGGGACGATGGGAGTAACAAAAAGAGAGCAGCCCTCTGAAAAGTGGGGAAAGGAAGTATGGAGGTCTTTACTCTCCCCCCACATTCCACAAGGAATCCATATGGAATCCATATCATTCCAGGTGGATTCCACCCATTCCACATGGAATATGTTTTGGGTGATATCCCAGCCATTTTGGTGATTCCATTCCACCCATATTCCACATGGAATGCTATGGATTCCACATGGATTCCACCATTCCATATGGAATGACGCTCTGGAATCCACCTGGAACTATAACATAAATTCCACTACTGTTCCACCTGGATTCCATCCAATTCCACATGGAATAAAGGAATAATCAT
>Ga0307513_10003197_pt1 | contig 22363 bp, 19 predicted proteins | sample 15_EM_MG_FD_202174 | JGI IMG/M metagenome (GOLD analysis project Ga0307513, IMG submission 202174) | Populus trichocarpa ectomycorrhiza microbial communities from riparian zone in the Pacific Northwest, United States - 15_EM | ecosystem: Host-associated > Plants > Roots > Unclassified | place... | reverse complement strand
TGCGGCCGTCCTCGTCGGCGGCGCGGCGATCGCCGGAGGTGAAGCCTCCCCCGCCAGGTCAGCCTTGGGTGCCCTGCTGATCGTCACCCTGGGCAACGTCATGCTCCTGCACGGTCTTCAGCCAGGAGTACGTGTTTTCGGAGTCGGGGTCGTGGTGGTCCTTCTTGTCGTCTCGGTCCATCTCCTCAAGAAGGTGGCGTCATCGTGAACACGTTGCGCACGACCATGGACCGCTTCGGCCTGCAGCTGGCGATCCTCGTGCTGGTCATCGGGGCAATGGGGATTGCCTCGCCGGGCTTCTTGGGTGAGAACGCCCTCTTCGCGGTGCTAGAGCGACTCGTTCCGCTGGGCATCATCGCCGCCGGGATCGCGGTCACCATGATCGTCGGCGAACTGGACTTGTCCATCGCGTCGATGGCCGGCGTGTCCGGCGCCTCCGTCATCGTCTTCAGCGCAAACGGGCTTGGCCTGGTTCCACTGATCGTCATCGCCACCGCCTTGGGCGCCTGCGTCGGCCTCGTCCAGGGGTGGGTTATCGCGAAACTCGGCATCAGCTCGCTGGTCCTGACCGTAGGAACTCTCATTCTCCTCCGCGGCGCTGCGTGGCTCGTCACCGGTGGGGTACCTGTGTCGGTTGCCGACTACACGCTCACCGACCCTCTGCTGCGGCGGACCTGGGTCTTCTCACCGCTCTCGGTCACAGCCTTGATCGTGCTCGCGGTCCTGGCCCTGTTCCTCACGCGCACCCGCCCTGGACGGGACCTGTACGCCATCGGAGGCGCACGTACGGAGGCCGTCGCGGCCGGCGTCCCGCTTCGGAGAACGGTCATCATCGCGTTCGGCATCTCGGGGGCCTGCGGAGCGATGGGCGGCGCCATGTCATCGCTTCGCAGTGGGTCGGCCACGCCTGACGGGTTCACGGACATGCTCCTGCTCGGCGTGGCCGCCGCGCTCGTCGGAGGGATCAGCCTCAGCGGCGGCAGGGGCGGCATGGTCAACGTCCTGCTCGGCGTCGTGACGACCAGCACGCTGGCGGCGGGCCTCGCCGCCAAGGGCGTCCAGAGCTACGTCTCCGAGTTGCTGACGGGAGTCCTCTTACTCGCCGTCATCGGGTTGGATGCCGCGGTTGGGTGGATGTCCCGCCGCCGACAGCTCGTCGCTGAGCGGCGAAACCTCACCCAGCTCGCGACGGAACGCCAGCGACGCCCCGAGCCAGCCACCACGTCCACCTGAACGCCCGTCTCGTGCAGGTGCCCGCCCCAACCCACAGATGTCCCCGAGATAGTAAGGAGAGACCAGTGACAGTTGTACATATCACCGGCGCGGCAAGAGGTATCGGCAAGGCGATCGCTCTTCGCCTGGGCCAGGACGGCCACCACATCGCCGTGTCCGACCTCGCTTCGATGAAAGACGAACTCGAAGCGACCCGCCAGGAAATCGAGGCGACTGGCGTCAAGGCCATCGCGGTCACGGGGAACGTCACCAGCCCCGAAGACGTCAAGCACCTCGTCGCAACGACAGCCCAGCAGTTGGGTTCCCTCGATGTCATGATCGCCAACGCCGGCATCGTCATCACCAAGCCCACCCTCGACGTCACCCCGGAGGAGTACGACAAGGTTCACGCGGTGAACAACCGAGGCGTCTTCCTCTGCTACACCGAGGCGGCGCGTCAGATGATCAGGCAGGGCAACGGGGGCAAGATCATCGGTGCGAGTTCGATCGCTGGGCACAAGGGTTTCGGACTGCTTTCCGCGTACAGCTCCTCCAAGTTCGGGGTCCGCGCCCTGACCCAGGCCTGCGCCCAGGAGTGGGCGCCCTACGGCATCACCGTCAACGCTTACTGCCCGGGCATCGTGGACACGCAGATGTGGGTGGAGGTCGATCACGACCTCGGAGAGATCAACGGGGTCGGCAGGGGCGAGTCGATGCAGGCCATGGCTGAGGGGATCACCCTCGGACGCGTCTCTACCGGTGCCGACGTAGCCGCCTTCGTCTCCTACCTGGCCGGCCCCGATTCCAACTACATGACGGGTCAGTCACCGTTGATCGACGGCGGAATGCTCTTCGTCTGACCTCGGGCCACCGACGGTTCGGCGCGCTAGGAACCAGCACCAAACACTTGACCACCTCGCCGGACTCACCGCCGGGCGGCGCGGTACGCCGCCCGGCCGGCGTACCGTCCGGGTCAAGCCGGTAGGTGCTCCGGAACGCCGGAGGCCGGGCCGCTGGACGGATCGGCCGGCACGTCGTCGAGCAGGTGGCGCAGTTGCTCACCTTCGACATCGACGTTGGGCAGGAGCCGGTCGAGCCAGCCCGGAAGCCACCAGGCGGCCGGGCCGAGCAGGGTCATCACCGCCGGGACGATGATCATCCGCACGACGATGGCGTCAAAGAATACGGCCAGGGCCAAGGCGAAACCGATCGACTTAATGATCGCGTCCGGCGCGAGCAGAAAGCCGGCGAACACACTGATCATGATGATGGCAGCAGCCGTCACGACGCGAGCGCCATGACCGAAGCCGGTGACCACGGCGGTGCGAGCCGGCGCGCCGTGCACGTAGTCCTCGCGCATGCGGGTCACCAGGAATACCTGGTAATCCATGGCCAGTCCGAACACGATGCCGATCAGGATGATGGGCAGAAAACTGATGATCGGCCCGGTCTGCTCGACGCCGAGAAGGTCTGCCGCCCAGCCCCATTGGAAGATCGCGACAACCGCACCGAACGTCGCCGCGACGCTGAGCAGGAAGCCGAGGGTGGCCTTGAGCGGAACCAGCAAAGATCGGAAGACCAGAGTGAGCAGGAGGAACGCCAGGCCGACCACCACCGCCAGGTACGGGATGAGCGCGTCGGCGAGCTTGCTGGACACGTCGATGTTGACCGCGGTCAGGCCGGTTACGGCGATGTCCGCGCCCGGCACCGTGTTGTCCAACTGGCGGATCGCCTGAACCAGGTCCTCGGTAGCGGTCTCGCTCGGTCCGCTTTTCGGGATGACGGTCAGCACGGCCGTGTCGCCGGCTTGATTCACGGCGCCGACGCTCACCGCGGCGACATCGTCGAGGCCGGTGAGCTGCTGGGTGACCTGGCCGGCAATGGCTTTCGCGGACCCGGCGGCGGTGTCGACCACGACGGTCAAGGGTGCGTTGAAGCCGGCCCCGAAACCGGCGGTGAGTAGGTCGTACGCCTTGCGCTGAGTGGTGTCGGACGCCTCGGTACCGTCGTTCGGCATGCCCAGGCGCAGATCCAGCGCGGGCAGGGCGACGACGCCCAGGCCGACGACGGCGAACAGCAGTGCAGCGACCGGGCGGCGGGCGACCAGAAGGGCCCAGCGGGTACCGAGGCTGGGCTTGGCTGGGTCCGGTTCGCGGGTGGGGATGGGCTGGCGGCGGGTGCGCCGACCCATCACCCGGGTACCGGCGAAGCCGAGCAGCGCCGGTAGCAGGGTCAAGGCGATGAGCACAGCGATGGCCACGGTGCCGGCAGCGGCCAGCCCCATCTGGGCCAGGAAGGGGATCCCGACCACGGAGAGCGCGGCCAGGGCGATGACGACGGTGAGTCCGGCGAACACGACCGCCGATCCAGCGGTACCGACCGCTCGACCGACCGCCTCCTGCGGCTCTCGTCCATCAGTGAGCTCCTGCCGGTAGCGGGAGACGATGAACAGGGCATAGTCGATGGCGACCGCGAGCCCGACCATCAGGGCGAGCGTCGGCGTGGTCGACGTCAGCTCCACGAAGCCAGTCACTGCGGTAATCGCGCCGATGCCGATCCCAATGCCCAGCACCGCGGTCAGCAGTGGTATCCCTGCCGCCACGAACGATCCGAACGTCACCACGAGGACCAGCGCCGCGACGGCGACACCGATGACCTCGGCAAGGCCGGGGCTGGAGCTGACCTCCAGCGCGTCCCCGCCGATCTCGACGCTCAGGCCTTCGGCACGGGCCCGGTCGACGATTCCGGTCAGCGCCGTCCGCGAGGCGTCGCTCAGGTCCGTGGCGGGGACCCGGTACGTCGCCTCGACAAAGGCCACCGACTTGGCCGGGTTCACCATGCCCTCCTCGAATGGATCGGCGACGGAGGCGACCTCTGGCGACTGCTTCAACTCGGTGACGACCTGCTCGATCACGGACCGGTTGGCGCCTGTGCTCAGCTGCTGCCCTTCTGGGGCCGCAAAAACCACGCGCGCGCTGGCGCCGTCGGCGGAGGCCTGGGGGAACCGCTCCTGCAGGAGGTTGATCGCCTGCTGCGAGGGCGTGCCGGGGATGGTGACCGCGTCGTTCGTCGGGCCGGACAGCGTCACAGCACTGGCCACGGTGGCGGCGATGATCGCCAGCCACAGGCCGGCCACGAGCCTTCGTCGGCGGAATGCGAAACGGCCGAGCCGGTATAGGTACCACGCCATGGTCCAGGTCTCCTCAGGTCTCACATTACATGCCTGCTTGCCGATCGTAAAGCAATCGCCTTGCCGATCGTAAAGCATCCGACCTGACGATCGTCAAGTAGACTTCAGGCCAAAGGCTGGCTGTCACCCAACCGGCCGGTAGGTGATATCCAGACAATCCAGACAGGGGACCGATGGAAACGGCGGCAGTGAAGGCGCCCGACAGCCGACAGCGATTCATTGACGTCGCGGTCCGCCTGTTCTCCCGGAACAGCTTCGCCGGCACCTCGTTGCAGATGATCGCCGACGAACTGGGAGTCTCGAAAGCGGCCGTTTACCACCACTTCCACAGCCGGGAGGCGCTCCTCGCGGCCGTGATCGGGCCCCTGGTCGCTCAGATGCGAGCCACCATCGAGGAAGCCGAGGTACAGCGCACCCCCCATGCCCGCGCAGAGCACATGCTCACAGGATTCATCGACATCGTCGTCCGCAATCGGGAACTCGTCCCCGTGCTCGTCTTCGACTCGGGCGCCAGACAACTGCTGCAGGCCATGCACGGTCCCGAGGACTTCTCCGACCGCCAGCTCGCACTCCTGGCCCAAGCCGATCCCGGGCCCATGGGGCACGTCAAAGCCAAAGTGGCGGTCGCCGGGCTCGCCGGCGCGATAGGGCTGCGGGAGAACGATCTCGACGACGACGTCCTACGCCAGCAACTGCTCGAGGTGGGCCGCCGGATTCTCGGGCTGCGCACTCCGCGACCTCGGTAGCCCGGCGCGCTACCTGACCGAATCTGGCCGGTGATTCGGCCGACGAGCCGTTCCAGTACTGGACCTGGTACTCCCTGATCCGCTGCCCGTGGATGGTCCATTCCTCAAACCTGGTCCGGCTGACCGACACCGGGTCCGGCCAGGTCAAGTCCACTGCTGCCGCTGTGACGCTGGACCGTCTGTCAACGTGCGCGGCGCAGGAAGTCGACGACCAGGTCTGTCGTCGCCTGCGGCTGCTCTTCGGTGATCCAGTGCCCGCAATCGGGGATGATCGCGTCTTCGACGTTGTCGGCGACACACCGGATGACCTCGCCGATCCCGGGGCCGAAGGTGGCTTCGCCACCGAAGGCCAGGACCGGCATGTGAAGCTTGCCCTCGGCAAGGAATTTCCTGTTGTCGGCCGCGTCCTGGCCGAACGCCAGGAACTGGGCAAAGCTTGCTCGCATGGCGCCGGGTTGCGCATACAGCGCCGCGTAATGCTGGCGCTTCGCTTCATCAAACCGCTTCGGGTCCACGGAAAGTTCGTTCCAGAAGCGGTCGAGGTAGATCCGCTCGCGGCCGGCGACCAGGCGCTGCATGTCGTGACCACCGAAGCCGAAGTGCCACATGGTCGGATCCTGGGTGATCTGATCCCAGGGTCCGATGCCGGGCAGCGGCGCGTCGATCGCCACCCATCGGCGCACGCGCTCGGGGTGGGTGGCGACAGCTGCGAAGCCGACCATGATGCCGATGTCGTGGGTCACGAAATCGGCCGTACGCACCCCCAGAGCGTCCAGGACGCCCCACACGTCCGCCGCCTGATTCTTCTTGTCGTAGCCGCCGTCAGGCTTCGACGAAAGGCCCAGCCCACGTAGGTCGGGCGCGATCACCGTGTGGTCTTCGATGAGTGCGCTCGCCAGGTGGCCCCACATGTCGCCCGTGGTGCCGAAGCCGTGCAGCAGGACGACCACTGGACCCTGCCCGCCGACGCGAACGTGAATCGTGGCGCCGTTGGTTTCGATCTCACGCGACTGCATGCCGGCCGGGAAGGGGTAGATACCGTCCTGACGTCCATTGTCGTTCATCGCTCTACTTTCGGGATTTGAAGGAAACATGGCTCCGACCGCGAGGATGGCCGGGGAGATAGAGCTGCATTCGGGCAGGGAAGCCCCGCATTCATCTCATCGCTGCTTCGACGATGGCAATGTCCTGTTCCGTCGTTCCGCCGCTGACTCCGACGCCGGCGATCACCTGGCCCTCGCTGGTGACTGGCACGCCGCCGCCCATCGCGGAGTATCTACCGCCGGAGACGGCCAGGAGCGGATAGAGGTCAGCACCTGGTTGCACGAGGGGGACGAGGTCAGCGGTGCGCACGCCGATGAGGGCGGATGTGTAGGCCTTTCGCTCGGCGAGTTCGAGGGAGAATGCGGGCGCGCCGGTCATGCGGTGGGTGAGAACGACGTTGCCGTGGATGTCGATGACGGTGACCGTGACGGGTACGTTTTGTGTGTGCGACTCAGCCTCGACGCGGTCAGCGATGTTCTTCGCGGTGATCAGCAGGTCCATGGTCGTGTGCTTCCTTCCAGATAGTGAGATAGGTGGTTCGGATTTCAGCGCTCGCCCTCGAGGCTGAGCTGTCCCACGGAGAGTCCGAGTCGATTTTCCGAGTCTCCAGGCTTCTGGAGCCCTTGCTCCAGGAGAGCTTTGATTCTTTCCTGCGCCGCTGGTCGGTTGATGGAGGCCATGCACGCGTCCCAGCCCGCTCTGATTTCGACGTCGGGCGGAAGGCTGGCTTCGTTCACGAGGCGTTTGGTGTTGGCGATCGCCCATTTGTCGAACGAGGCGATCCGAGTTGCCAGTGCGTCGACGAAATCGTCCAGCTCGGCATCCGGTAGTGCACGGTTCACGTAGCCGAGGCGCTCGGCATCGGCGCCTGGGATGTCGTCTGCGCTCAGGAGCACTTCGAGGGCGCGGCTCCGTCCCATGACCCGCGGCAATCGCGCCATGGGGCCGCCACCGGCGACAATGCCCACGCCAACTTCGAACTGCGACAGGATCGTTTTCTCTCGGCTCGCGAAGCTCATGTCACAGGCGAGCGCCAACTCACTGCCGTTTCCGGTGGCCCGACCCCGGATCAGCGCGATCGAAACGAACGGGGCGCGCGTCAGGCGCACCAGGACGTCGGGCCATGCCTCGAGGCCGGTCGGACCTTGCGGGAGGCTGGTCAGATCCTCAAACTTCGCGAGGAAGTCGGAGTGATTCAGAAAGAAGCCGTCGACCGCACTTTCGAAGACCACCACCTTCACTCGGTCGTCGTTCTCGAGCGCCGTAACGATGTCTCGGATCTGCGGAACGAACTCCGGCCCCATGAGGTTGAGCGGCGGGTTGTCGAGTACGACTCGACAATGTGAAGGTGTAACTCGATTGAGCCTGACTTGCGCGGCCATCGCTGCTGCGGGCATGACGCTCCTACTCCTGGCATCGGGGATGACGATGTGACTTGCAATGTTGCGCCGGGGCGCGCCTGTTCGCGCCCGTGCGACCCCCGGTCAGATCCCTGGTCGGCCGTCCGCCGTTGTGTCGATTCCGGGAAAGGAGGACCAGGCCACGGAGATCAGCGGCTCGAGGGGATATTCGGCGCCCGCGCGTCCGCGAGTCCGCGGAGGTAGGAGTCGACCACCTCCTCGTAGCACTCGATCGAGAAGAACAGGTCGGTGAGGTCGAGACAGGTTTCGTCACAGGGAATTTCAGGCAGGCCGCGCTGAAGTGGTTGGACATCAGTGATCCCCTCGGATGTCGCAGGCGTGCATATCGATGGCGCGGTCGGACGGCTAGACATGTTTGGTTCACTGGGTAGCTTTGTGCCGCAACCGGCCGGGCGCGCCTGGGGAATACCCGGGCCGATGCCGGGTCGGCCACCGTCGGCTACTGGTCGCGGCCCGGGGGGCGGGCGGACCAGGCACTGACCCGGGTATTCCCGGGCCCGCGTGCGCAGCGACCCGGCAGTATCGGCTGCGAGGCCGACGCCATCGGCACCTCAGCTGAAACCCGGGAGGGCAGGCGATCATCAACGACATGTCGGAGACGGACGCGCATGCCGAGCCCGGCTACTCGACCCGGCCTGGGCGCCGCGTGGTGACCTCCTGGACGATCCACAAGTTGTCGTCGGGGTCGGTGAAAGAGCAGAAGGACCCGTAGCTGGTGCGCTCAGGGTCGATACCGGGTTGGCGAGCCTCGACGGGAAACGGCGGACCGTGCCACACGTCGCTCACGGCAACGCCACGGCTGGCGAGTTCGTCATGGGCCGCTGCGACGTCGGAGACGACGAGCAAGCCCTGGCCCGAACCTGGCGCTGCCGTCGTGAGTCCCTTGCCGAACGTGACCGAGGTACCCGAGCCCGGGGGCGTGAACTGGACGATGCGCAGCGCATCCATCGGTGCAACATCGTCGTCGAACCGCCAACCCAGTCCCTCGTAGAACCCCTTGGCATGGTCCACATCGGACACGGCGATGATCATGTTCTCAAGGTTAAATCTGACTGCTTGCGTGCCGCTCATTGATGTCTCCTGCTCGGTGGTTGCCGTAAAGTGGTTGTTGTTCGCTAGTGGACGCATCGCACCGCAACGGTTGCGTGCCCTCACGCGCTACTTGGCGAGAAAAGCAAGCAGCGCGGTGTTCACCTCGTCGGGGTGGGTCCAGGCAATGTTGTGCGGGCCGCCTTCCACAGTGACGACCTCGACGTCCTTGATCAGGCCAGGCAGCCGGGCCGCGGTTGCGGAGTAGGGCAAGATCCGGTCGGCGTCGCCGTGGAGCACCAACGTCGGCACGTCGAGCTTCGGAAGGTCATCGCGGAAGTCGGTCAGCCACGTGTCCACGCAGGCGTGCGCCGCGAAGGGCGAGGCGCCAACGGCAACGATGAAACTGTTCTGCCAGGCTTGCTCGCTGATCCGGGTGCCGCCGAGGACGTCGACGTTGTTGAAGGTGTCCAGGAAGCTCTTGAAGAACGCAGGCCGATCGTTCAGGACCGCAGCCTTGATGTCATCAAACACCGCCCCATCGACCCCTTCGGGGTTGTCGCTGGTCTTGAGCACAAACGGCGGAATGGTCCCCATGAGCACCGCTTTGGCGACCCTGGCGGAGCCGTAGGTACCCAGGTAGCGGACGACCTCGCCGGTACCCATAGAGAAACCGACCAGGACGACATTGGTCAGGTTGACATGTTCGAGAAGGGCGTTGAGGTCGGCAGCAAAGGTGTCGTAGTCGTAGCCCACCGTCGGCTGGCTGGACTTGCCGAAACCGCGACGGTCATAGGTGATCACGCGGTAACCGGCCCGCAGCAGCACCCGTTCCTGCTTCTCCCACGACGCACCGTTGAGCGGATAGCCGTGGATCAACACGACCGGCTGCCCGGACCCGTGGTCCTCATAGTGGATCTCGATTGTGCCGCTGTTCTCGGTTCCAACGGTGATGCGAGGCATGGCGATCTCCTGTCTGGTGTTTGGACGTCCCACGCTGGACGGGTCAGCCTCGGCCAACGGAAGGCGTCTGTACCTACCGTCGCTGGACATATGGGTCGTGCGCGCCCGGGAAGAACCCCGGTCTACCCCGGGTCCGACAAACTCCCCGGCATTCATGAGTCAGAGCGAGCCGCGTCGTTTGGATGCTCGGTGAGAGGCGACCAGGAAGGTGCCCGGGTAACTTGCTGCCGCTCTCGTCAGCCGGAACAGCAAGGCACACTCAGTCTGTGCACTCATCTTCGTTCCGCGGCATGACGGTGGGCGTGGCCGTCCTTCCGGGCATGCCGCTATTCGAGATCGCGGTCCCGTGTGAGGTGTTCGCGACGCCTCGACCCGGTTTGATAGAGCCCCCCTACGAAGTGCGCCTGTGCGCTGAGCAGACGACGCCCGAATTCGGCACCTTCTCCTTGACAGTCAGAGATGACTTCCACGACCTCGAGCGATCCGACACCATCATCGTGCCGGCGCTGCCCTCGTGGGACTCGGTCGTGCCTGAGTCCCTGGTCCGCGCGCTCCAGGGTGGACGCAAGCGGGGTGCCCGCGTGGTGGGGCTGTGCACAGGCGCGTTCGCGCTCGCCGCCGCAGGATTGCTCGACGGGGTGCCGTCGACCACCCACTGGATGTATGCAGCCGAGCTGGCGCAGCAGTATCCACTCGTCCCGGTCGATCGCGACGTGCTCTATGCCGGCACGGATCACGTGATGACGTCGGCCGGTACGGCGTCCGGACTGGATCTGTGTCTCGAGCTGGTGCGGCGTGATCACGGGGCGGCTGTGGCCAATGACGTCGCGCGCCGCATGGTGCTTGCTCCACATCGGGCGGGTGGACAGGCGCAGTTCGTGGCGGTTCTCCCGGCTGACGACACTTCACGACTAGCGCCCGTGCTCAACTGGGCCCTCGAACACCTCGACCAATCGATCTCGTTGGACGACTTGGCGCAGGCAGCGCACGTGAGCGTGCGGACGGTCGGACGACAGTTCAGGGACCAGCTGGGCACGACAGCGTCTCGTTGGTTGACGGAGCAAAGGGTAAGGCGCGCGCAGGAGCTGCTCGAGACGACGTCGTTCACGGTCGCCCAGGTGGCAGCCATGTCGGGGTTCGAATCGGCCTCGACCCTCCGGTCGAACTTCTCACGGATCGTCGGTACCAGTCCGCGCGACTATCGGCGTGCGTTCAACCCAGATGCGCTGACCTGACCGTATGCAGACGACATCTGGCCGGTAGGAGTCGAGTCGACCGCCGACAGATCGTCACTCTGGGGACGTGCCTCCTCCGCTCACCTTTGCCAGGGGTACGGCTCTGTACGTCGCAGCCGTGCTGGGTCCAGGGGTGCTGACCCTGCCGGCGCTCGCGGCGCATGTTGCCGGGCCGGCATTCCTTATCCCGTTGGTGCTGATCTTGGTGCTGTCCGCCCTGCTGGCGGCGACCTTCACCGCCTTGGGCCGTCGGACCGGAGGTGCATCAGACCTCGCGGGCTATGTCAGCACCGCCTTCGGCCAACGCAGCGGACTGGTGGTCGGGCTGCTGTTCTACGTCGGAGTCCCACCAGGAGTCGCAGCGCTTGGGCTCTTCGGCGGTCAGTACGTCCAGGCCGCCGTCGGCGGTGGCGCGACGCCGGTCATCGTGGCTGCCGTGCTCATCGCTGCGACCTACGCGACGAACTCCGTGGGGCTGCATTTCTCGTCGTCGGTCCAGGTCGTGATGACCAGCGTGCTCGTAGGCCTACTCCTCGTCACGTTCGCGCTTTCAGTCGGTCACATGGACGCCTCGCATTTCACCCCCCTTGCACCTCATGGATGGACAGCCATCGGTCCTGCAGCGTTCCTTCTCGTGTGGGTCCTCACTGGCTGGGAGGCATCGGCGAACCTCTACTCCTCCTTGGACCCGGCGTCCGTCGTCAAAGTGGCGGTCGCTGCAGTGCTCATCATCGCGACAGCCTTCGGCTCGATCTCGGTGTTGGTGCTGGGCGTGCTAAATGCCGACTCGACCTCCGTCGCTCCCGTGGCCGAGCTGCTGGGGATCGTATTGGGCCCAACCGGCGTCTTCGTCGCTACAGCCCTGGCGTTGATCCTGACCTTCGGCAACATGAACGCTTACGTCGCCGGTCTCGGAGCCATCGGGCGAGGCCTCGCGGTGGGCCGATTGCCGTGGCGCATACCGCCACTGGCGATACCGACAGCCATCGCGATCCTCAGTTTGGTCCTCACGACGGGGAAACACGACGCCGCCCGGATGCTCGTCGGGGTCACGGCCGCGTCACAGGTACCTGTGCTGCTTCTGTCATGTCTTGCGGCGCTGCGCCTGCTGGATCGATTCACCGCCGCGTGGTGGTCCGCAGCGCTCGCTTCGATGGCGATCGCCGCACTGCTCGTGCCGGCCGGCCTGTATCTCGTCGCTCCAGCGACGATCGCCCTCGTCACAGTCGCTGGTGGCTGGTGGCACACGCGTGCGGTATTGCGCGAGGCCGGTCGACATCGAGGTGACCGGCGACCCCGTGGATACACTCCGATCGAGATGTCTACAGCTGATCGAGCGAAGCCCAACTCGCCAGACTTGATCTGAGGCCGGCTCGTGGTTCGGGCGGTCGGATCTCTCCCTGGAGGCTTCATGCGTCATCGAAAGTATGGCGGTCAGGCCTTGCTGTTCGGCAGGCGTACCGAGTGCGCGGCCCTTGACGGTTTGGTTGCGGGCGCGCGCGCCGGGCAGAGTCAGGTGCTCGTGGTGCGAGGCGAGACCGGGATCGGCAAGACGGCGTTGCTCGACTACCTCGAGGCGGGAGCTGCTGGTTGCCGCATCGCCCGGTCGGCCGGTACTGAGGCCGAGATGGAGCTCGCCTACGCCGGACTGCACCAGATCTGCGGTCCCTTCCTGGATCGACTAGACCGCCTGCCCGAGCCGCAACGGATCGCTCTCAGCACCGCGTTCGGCCTCATCGCCGGGGAGGCGCCGGATCGCTTCCTGGTCGGGCTCGCGGTGCTGGATCTGTTGGCGGACCGCGCCGAGGAGCGGCCGCTGATCTGCCTCATCGACGACGCGCAATGGCTCGATCGCGTCTCCGCGCAGACGATTGCCTTTGTGGCACGTCGGTTGTTGGCGGAGCGGATCGTCCTTGCGGTCTCGGTCCGGGAACCAAGCGATGAGCGCGACTTCGTGGACCTGCCGCAGCTCACGATCAAGGGCCTCAGCGAAGCGGACGCGGGCCGGCTGCTGGACTCGGTCGTCAAGGGACCTTTGGATCCCCGCGTCCGAGACCGGATCATCGCCGAGACGAATGGCAATCCCCTTGCCCTGCTCGAGTTGCCACGTGCCTGGACGACTGCAGAGCTTGCAGACGGATTCGAGCGGCCGGACCCGTTGATCAGCCGGATCGAAGCGGGCTTCGTGCGACGACTGTCGACGCTGCCGGAGGACACCCGGCGCCTGCTCGTCGTCGCGGCTGCGGAACCCCTCGGTGACGCAACCCTGCTCTGGCGGACGGTCGCTGCGCTGGGGCTCGGTCCGAACGCTGCAGACGCAGCCGAATCGGCGGGACTGATCCAGTTCGGCGCCCGAGTTCGCTTCCGGCATCCGTTGGTGCGCGCCGCCGCCTATCGCTCTGCGTCCACTGAGGTGCGGCAGGAGGTACACCGGGCGCTGGCAGAGGCGACCGACGCCGACGCCGACCCTGACCGGCGTGCCTGGCACCGCGCGCACGCAACGCAGTTGCCCGATGAGGAGATCGCTGCCGAGCTGGAACAGTCGGCCGCGCGAGCGCAAGCTCGCGGCGGCCTGCTAGCTGCGGCCGCTCTGCTCGAGCGGGCGGCACGGCTCACGCCCAACCCCGCCCGGCGGGCTGACCGCGAGCTCGCCGCGGCCTGGCGAAAACGCGGTGGTGGCGCCCTCGATGCCGCTCTCGCGCTGCTGGCCGCGATCGAGGCCGGCCCGGCCGATGAGTTGCGAACCGCCAAAGCGAAGCACCTGCGAGGACAGATCGCGCTTGATCAGCGGCGAGCCACCGACGCGGTTCGAGTACTTGTTGACGCCGCCCAGCAGCTTGAGCCGTTCGATGGCGACTTGGCGCGTGAGACCTATCTGGAAGCCCTCGGTGCCGCGATCCTCTCCAGCGCGACCGACGATGCGGCGACCGTCGTCGCGGTGGCCGCGCGGGCCGCAGATCCGATCCAGGGTGAGCCGCGGGTCACCGACCTGATTCTCGATGCCTTGGCCACGCGACTGGTGGAGGGCCACGCTGCGGCGGTGCCGTCCCTCGCCCGAGCGCTCACGAAGGTGCGGGGCATCGATTACCGCGTCGAGGACGTGGGCCGGATGCTCTGGCTGGGCGGCAATCCGTTCACTGGATATCTCGCCACCGAGCTGTGGGACTTCGACGCAGGACGAACCCTGGCCGAGTTGCAGGTCCAACGAGCCCGTGACGCCGGCGCGCTCGTCCATTTGCAATTTGCGGTCAACGTGCTCGCGGTCAACGAATTACTGGCCGGACGATTGACCGATGCCGCCGCCCTGATCGAGGAGGACCGCATGGTCTCCGACATCACCGGCAATCCGCCCGTCGGCTACGCCGGGACGCTGCTCGCTGCGCTGCGCGGCACCGACGCCGTGTCGCAGCTGATCACCGCGGCTCGAGACGAAGCCTTGGCGCTGGGCGAGGGGCGGACCGTCAACTTCGCCGGCTACGCCACTGCCCTGTTGAACAACGGCCTCGGGCGGCACGACCTCGCCCTCCAGGCCGCTCGTGACGTCTTCGACCGCGATGTTGTGGCCGGCTATCAGATGATGGCGGTTTCCGAACTCGCCGAAGCGGCCTCGCGCACCGGCGACACCGAGCTGGTCGTGGCCGCTGCGCACCGGATGTCGCAGCGCGCCAGGGCCACGCCCACCGATTGGGCGCTGGGGATCGAAGCCCGGCTCCGCGCGATGCTGGGTGGTGATCAGGCGGAAGCGTCATTCCGCGCGTCTATCCAGTACCTGGACCGAGCGGGCCTTCGCCTGGAGCTGGCCCGGGGCCACCTGCTCTACGGCGAGTGGCTGCGCCGCGCCGGTCAGCGCACCAATGCCCGGGAACAGCTGCGTACCGCCCACGACCTGCTGTCCGCGATGGGGGCAGCCGCGTTCGCCGAACGAGCTCGACGAGAACTGGCCCTGGTCGGTGACAAGGCACCCAGACGCAGTGTTGAGACGACCGAGGAACTGACCACCCAGGAGTTCCACATCGCGCGACTCGCCCGCGACGGCCTGTCCAACACAGAGATCGGCACACGACTCTTCATCAGTCCCCGCACCGTCGAGTGGCATCTCGGAAAGATCTTCACCAAGGTCGGCGTCAGTTCGCGCAGGCAGCTGCGGAACTCGGTACTCGACTTCGCCCCCGACTAGATGACCAATTGCCCGGGCTACCCGACCAGAAGGGAGGACCGCTCGCAAGGGTCCACACCGTGCCTGCGGCCGCCGGGCTCTTGTGAGGATCCCCTACCAACGCCGTTGGGCCTTCCTCTTCTCGCGCAACAGCTTGTATTTCGTCCGGATCCACGCATCCGGACGGCGCCGGAAGCCCGGCCGTGCGATCACGATCCCGTTGCGCCAGGGAGGTGATCGTGTTGTTCGCCAGGGTGGTGGCGGTCGAGCTGACGATCGTGTTGCCGGTGACGGTAGCGCTGGCGACGTCCCCAGCCACCTGAACAGCCGCGTCGATGCCGATCCGCAGCGCGGACTGACGTTTGCCGCCCGAGCGCACGATCAGGTTGCCCGACACCGTGGCCGAGGTGGCGAGCATCGGTGGAACTCCTTGTCGCAGGGCGTTTTAGACGCACCGATGCTCGCCTACCTATTACCGTTCCCGCCTCAGGCCACGACTGACCAGACCAGCGACTCCCCTGTCGTCCCTCACCCCAACCCTGTGGATTGGGCCTCGATGACGGCGAATCCTCCGGCGGAGCTCACTTTGACGCGGCGCAGGCCGGCTGCGGCGAACAAGGAGTCGAACTCGGCGATCTGGCGCTCCTTGCCACCTGTCATGTCGAGCATGTTCATGTCCATCAGCGCAGCGAACCCGGGCTCGCCGGTCTCCTCGACGAGGAAATCGATGACGGCGATACGGCCGCCTTGCATCAGTGCTGCCCGGCAGTTTTGAAGGATACGGACACAGCTGGCGTCGTCCCAGTCGTGCAGAATGTACTTGAGTACGTGGAGGTCTGCTGCCGGAACCGACTCGAAGAAGTCCCCGCCGACGGTGGTGAAACGTTCGTCCAGTCCTTCAGCTTTGGCTGCTTCCGCGGCGGCGGGGACGATGTGAGGCAGGTCGAAGACCCCGCCGTTGAGTTCCGGATTGGCCCTCATCATGGCCAGGATGAGGTCGCCGCCGGCCCCGCCGATATCCAGGGCGAAGGTGGTGCCCGCCGTGTCCAGCACGGCGGCGATGTCGACGGCTGCGGCGCGTGCCAGGTTGCTCAAGGACTCGGTGAAGAAGGACGCTTCGTCGAGGTGCCTCGAGAAGTAGTCGAAGATGTTCGCATCCCCGTGGGCTGCCGTGACCTGGTGATGCCCCGTTCGGATGGCCTCGGGGAATCTGCCCCACGGCAGCCAGTGGCCCGGTGCGGACTGGGAGATGGCGAAGTACCGCAACGAGCGAGGATCCTCCTGCCGCAGCGTGCTGAGAAGGGGCAAGCCGGTGAAGTGACGTCCGTCCTCGGAGGTCATCAGACCCAGAGAAGCGCATGTGCGCATCAGACGGCGGGTCGCTTCGGGGTTCGTGGACTCCGCTTCGGCGATCGCTTCGGCGGTGTCGGTCCCAGCCGCGAGGTGGTCCGCGAAGTTGTACAACGCGGCAGCCCGAACCGTCTGAGTGACCCAAAAACCCGTCACCATGCCCATCATGCGCTCATATTCCTGAGCACCTGCAAATACTTGTGGACTGGTCAAATCAATCTCCTCTACAGAATGACGGCATCACGGGAACTTCAGGTAGGCCGCGCTGAAATGGTCGGACATGAGTGGTTCTTCAGATGTCGAGGCATGGATCTCGAGGGCGGCCGGACAGTCGGTCGTTTCGGTTCGCTCTGTAGCCTCGTGCCGCAACCGGCCGGATGCACCCGGGAAATGCCCGGGCCGATGCCGGGTCCGGCACCTCCCACTACCGGTTCTGGCCGACCGGCCCCGCGGCCGAGGCGTCGCCTCCACACCGCAAGCGCTGGCCGCGTCCTACGCAACCACGCTCAGGGCCGTCGAGCTGGCCATGACCGGCCCGCCCCTGCCCCCGGTCCGGCTCCACGACCTGAGGCACGGCGCTGCGTCCCTGACCTACCGGGCCACGAAAGATCTCAAGCTTGTCTCCGAGCTCCTCGGCCACTCCGGCATCCAGATCACCGCCGACACCTACACCAGCCTGTTCGCCGAAGTCGACGCGGCAGCCGCCGAAGCGGTCGCCGCCCTCGTGCCCCGCACCTACCCAACAGGGCAGGTCAACGCCGCCTCAGCAGCACCAACCGAACCGGGTGTGCAAACCATGTGCAAACCAGGGGACATTCCGGACACAAAATTTGGATATTCTGACCCTGAGCTGGGTCTCTGATCTGCATAAGTGCTGGTGGGCCGAACGCGACACCGCGCGAACCATTGATCGTGGTGCCGGGAGCCCCACTACCTGGACTGATGGCGGGTACCCGGGTCCGGAGTGGTGCCTGATGGCGGCCTCCGCGGACACGACGGGCGCGGTGTGGGGTTGGTAGCGGTGCGTGCGCCACGGACTGTCTTGCCGTCCATTGCGATCACCCTGCGCCCCTCAACCCGGACGTGGACGTGTGAAAGTAGGCTCCCAGCAGCAGATCCAGCTGGTCGGGATCCACGATCGTGATCATCCGGTGGAACGTCGCCTCCGACGGGCACCGAGTCAACCCCAATTGATGCACGATGCCCGGGTTGGTGTCGGCGGCCCATGCAGCATCGCGGCATAGGAGCGGGCTCCGCACAGCGTGGCCGCCAGAGCCGCGGCCAGGACCGGCAGCCGGTGACGCACCCCACGCCACGCCCGTGGATCGCTGACCCGCCCGAACACGTCCAGCAGCACCAGCGGCGCCGAGACGGGCGCCACGAGCACGGCAGGGGCAGCAGAAATGGCGGCAGGACGAGAAGATGACACCACACCCGTCACCAAACCGACAGGGCGCGTCACACCCCAAAGCCGCAGCTCAGACCACCATCAGCTGACTTTGACGCCGCCCTGACCGGACAGCAACGGCGATGGTAACAGCGCCTGTCATGCGGTGCTTGGCCACCGCGATCTGGAACATCGCTCCCTATCGGCCCGACCTGGTGCCTCAGCTGCGATCGTCCTTGGCGACCCTGCCGGATGTGTCATAGGGCGGTGGGATGAGTGCGGTCTCGTAGGCCACCACGACGGCTTGAGCGCGGTCGCGCAGGCCGAGCTTGTTGAGGACACGGCTGACGTGGGTCTTGACGGTCTGTTCGCTCACGACGAGTTGGTTGGCCATCTCCATATTGGACAACCCATGGCCGATGAGCCGCAGAATCTCGGTCTCTCTGGGGGTGAGCAGGGCGAGCCGGGCCGAGCGTCGCGGGCGGGGGCGGAGCCGGGCGAACTCGCCGATGAGACGCCGGGTGACCGTGGGGGCAAGCAGCGCCTCGCCCGCGGCCACCACACGGACCGCGTCGAAAAGCCGCTCGGCCGTGATGTCCTTGAGCAGGAAGCCGCTTGCTCCCGCCGCCAACGCGTCGTAGACGTACTCGTCCAGGTCGAAGGTGGTCAGCATGACCACGCGGGGCGGGTCGTCGGCGGCGAGGATCCGCCGTAGCGCCTCGATGCCGTCCATGACCGGCATCCGGATGTCGACGAGGACGAGGGTCGGGCGGTGTTCGGCGCAGACGCGGACCGCTTCGGCGCCGTCTCCGGCGGTGGCGACCACGGTGAAGTCGGGTTGGGTGTCGAGCAACGCGGCGAGCCCGGCACTCACCACATCCTGGTCGTCTACGACGATCAGTCGGATGGGATCCGGAGAAGGATCGGTCATCGCGACACCACCGGAAGGCTCGCCTCGACCAGGAACCCGCAACCGGGCGCGGGTCCGGCGCGCAGCGAGCCGCCGAGCATCGCCACTCGCTCGCGCATGCCGACCAGGCCGTGCCCTGCCGACCGGCCGGGCAGAGCCCCCAAGGTTGCCGCTGGGCCGTTGTCGCGCACCAGGATCCGCAGCGCGTCCGGGCCGTGGCGCAACTCCACGTCGACCGAGGCATCGGGCGCGTGCCGGCGGACGTTGGTCAATGCCTCCTGCACGATGCGAAAGACGGTGAGCAGCATGCCCGGGTCGAGCGCGGCGATCGGCCCGGAGACGATCAGCCGCACCCCGGCGCGCGAGCTTTCCTGCGCCTGGTCCACCAGCCGGGTGAGGTCAGCCAGCCCCGGCTGCGGCGTGCGGCTGGCCTCCTCCGGTGCGTCCTCGCGCAGGACCCCGATGAGCCGGCGCATTTCGCCAAGCGCCGTGCGCGCGGTGTCGCCGATCGAGGCGAGCCGGCGGGCGCCCTCCCCGGGCATGCCGGGCGTGGTCAGCCGTGCCGCCTCCGCTTGCACCGAGATCATCGACAGATGGTGCGCCACAAGGTCGTGCAACTCTCGTGCGATCCGGACCCGTTCACCCCGGGCCGCATACTCGACCAGGCTCTCCAGAAGCGTGTCCCGGACAGCCGCCCGGTGACCCGCCTCGGTCCGGACTCGCCGCAACAACCGCATGCCGAGCACGGCCGCCGGCACGACCACCGCGATCAGCGTGGCGACCGGTGGGCGATCACCGGTCAACAAAGTTAACGCCACCGCGCCGGCCGAGCTCAGCGCTGCGGTCACGGTGTGGCTGCCCGCGAACGCGGCCGGCAACGTCGCGGCGAACGCCAGCAGCACCGGCACAGCGATCGGCGTCTGCTCGCGTCCGGCCCGCTCCAGCACTTCCCACACGGCGAAGGCCAGCAGTACGGCGGCGAGCAGGATCGGCTGGGCGCGGCGCACGATGCTCACGCCACCATTGTCGGGCCGGCGGGAATGGTTGACGTCACCCCGGTGAAGTATGGCCAAGATAGCTCCGCGGAGGGATGAGTTCGGGCGGTGGGCCCTCCTACGCTGCCGGGCATGACAGCTTCGATCGAAGCGCGCGGGCTTTTCAAGCGGTACGGGCGAACGGTTGCCGTCAACGGATTGTCCTTCACCGTCGAGCCGGGCCGGGTCACCGGCTTCGTGGGACCCAACGGCGCGGGCAAATCCACCACCCTGCGTCTGATCCTCGGGCTCGACCGACCGGATGAGGGCAACGCGCGGATCGGGGGCCGCTCCTACCGCGAACTGCACCGTCCACTCTGCCACGTCGGGGCGTTGCTCGACCCGGCGGCGTTGCACCCACGCAGGCGTGCCCGCGCTCACCTGCTGTGGCTTGCCCGCAGCAACGGTCTGCCGGCCAAGCGGGTGGACGAGATCCTGGAACAGGTCGGGTTGGCGTCTGCAGCGCGGAAACGAGCCGGCGGGTACTCCCTTGGCATGCGTGCCCGCCTGGGCATCGCGGCCGCGCTGCTCGGCAACCCTGCCGTGCTGCTGCTGGATGAACCGGTCAACGGGCTCGACGTGGAGGGCATCGCCTGGATACGGCAGTTGCTGCGGTCGCATGCCGATGAGGGACGGACCGTGTTCGTCTCCAGCCACCTCATGAGCGAGATGGAGGAGACCGCCGACCACGTCATCATCATCGGCCGCGGAAAGCTGTTGGCCGACACGAGCGTGGAAGCTCTGCGACGGCAGGCCTCGACCGGCCGGGTGGCGCTGCGGACCGAACGGCGCCCGGAGGTCATAGCACTGCTCGCCGGCGAGGGCGCGACCGTGACGATGACCGGCGGCGACCAACTGACCGTCGACGGTCTGCCCGCGGCCCGGGTGGCGGCCCTGCTCACAGGGGCCGGCCTCGCCTTCTCGGAGGTCAGCTCACACCGCGCCTCGCTGGAAGAGGCCTATATGGATCTCACCCGCGACTCCGTCGAGTTCGGCGTGCCGGTAGTGACGATGGAGGACGGGGAATGAGCTTGCGGCACAGCATCTTTTCGGAGTGGACGAAGTTCTGGTCGGTACGCCTCGGCGGCGGCGTCGCGATCGTCATCGGGGCGCTGCTGGCGCTCATACCCACCCTGGCCGGCCTTGACGGGTCCAATCCGCCGATGTTCTCCTACCACATGGCGCATCGCCCCTTCGATGGCGACGGCAGCGTGACCGCGAGGGTCACCGAGCATCAGGGGGCCGGCCCGGGCGGCGGCGCCGGCGTCGTCCTCAAGCGGGATCCCGAACGCACCGCGCCATATGTGGCCCTGCTGCTCACCAGGGACCGCGGGGTGCGACTGCACACCTTCCGCACCGAGATCGCCGGCACGCTCACCACCACGCCCGCTTGGCTACGGCTGGTGCGAGCGGGCGACACCATCTCCGGGTACGAGTCGGGCGACGGCAGCACCTGGCACGAGGTCGGCACGATGACACTGCGGGGCCTGCCTGCGCGGATCGAGGCCGGCCTGGTGACGGCGGCCGGTCCGATCGGATCGTCCAACTGCGAGGCCAACCGGACCTGTCCGCTCAGCACGGCGACCTTCGATCAGGTCAGCCTGACGGCGGCGGCGGACGGGCAACCCTGGCGCAGCGTGGACGTCGGCAGGCCGTGGAGCCCGGCCGGGTCGTTCACCGAGTCCGGCGGTGTCTTCACCGTTCGCGGGGGCGGCGACTTCAGGCCGTTCACCAACTTCGATCCCAATATCGCCGACGGTGCGCTCGCCGGGCTGCTCATCGGTCTGCCGGTGCTCGTCGCGGTCGGCGTCCTGTTCGCCACCTCCGAGTACGCCACAGGCCTGCACCGGGCCACCTTCGCCGCAACGCCGCGCCGGTGGAAAGTGTTGGCGGCCAAGGCGATCGTGCTTGGCGGGACGGTCCTAGCCGTCGAATTCACCATTGTGGCGGCGGGCTTCGCGTGGCTGGTATCCAATGTGGAGTCGACCGGGATCGCGCCGATCGAGTACCTTCATCCCGCCGTGGTGAAGGCGGTCCTGGGGACGACGGCCATCCTGTTCGCCGTGGCGTTGGTGAGCCTGGCCCTGGGGATGCTCATCCGGCGGCCTGCCGGGGCGATCGCCCTTGTGGTCTCGATGCTTCTCGTCCCGCCGATCGTGGCGGAGAACCTGCCCGACACCGCCGGTCGATGGCTGACGCTGCTCAGCCCGGTGGGTGCCGGTTTCGGACTGCTCGAACCACCGACAGAGTACGTGACGATTCCGGCGTCACCGGCGGATCCATCCACATTGCCCAGTACTGCAATCGCGGCCGCCGCCCTCGGCGGCATGGTGTTTGTGCTCCTTGGGCTCGCCGTGTGGCGGCTGCGGCGGCTGGACGCCTAACATGCGGGCGCTGCGCGCCGAATGGGTGAAGTTCCGCACCGACCCGGGCATGGTCACCTTGATGGTGGCGCTGGCCGTGGCGACCACCGCCCTCGCGGCGCTCGACGCGGGCCGGGCCGAGCTGCCTGTGTGCCCGCAGGTGCTCCCGGATTGTGAACTCCCGGTCGTGGACCGGATAGAGCTGAGCCTGTCCGGTGTCTTTTTCGGACAGACCTTCGCGGTCATGCTCGCCACCCTCATGGTGGCCGATGAGTACACCACGGGTCTGCTGAGGACCACGCTGCTGGCGAACCCGCGCAGGC